>TARA_R110000803_G_scaffold55676_1_pt1 | contig 43969 bp, 56 predicted proteins | sample TARA_R110000803 | Tara Oceans TARA_R110000803 (sample SAMEA4397772) | marine metagenome | biome: Polar Biome; feature: [SRF] surface water layer (ENVO:00010504); material: water (ENVO:00002006), including particulate matter (ENVO:01000060) such as... | depth 5 m | reverse complement strand
CAAAGATACTCAGTACATGACAAAAGACTTATCGGGCGGCATCAACAAGATCAAAAAACAATACAGAAAAGAATATCCTGGAGATAATCCAATGGCAGTTGAAAAAACTGAAGAAGAAGTTCACTCTTCTATCAAAGAAACTTTGCTACAAGCCTACCAAGACTTTAAGAAAAACGCATAGTCAAAAAGCAATTCTCCATCAATTTTCAGCATAAGTATTGTATATGAGTAATAAAAGTTTAGATGGCGTCCTTACCAAAAAAGCACACCAACGAGAAAAATTTACAGAAGAACAAATAGCAGACTTAGTGCATTGTTCAGATCCTGTAACAGGATACGATTATTTTGCAAAAAAATTCTTTTTTATACAACACCCTGTAAGAGGAAAATGTGTATTCGAACCCTTTGAATACCAAACAAAGTTGTTATCAAGTTATCATAATTTTAGATTTAATATCAACATGCTACCAAGACAGAGTGGTAAAACTACAACTGCCGCTTGTTATCTTTTATGGTATACAATGTTTCATCCAGATCAAACAATACTAATTGCCGCACACAAATACACAGGTGCTCAAGAGATTATGCAACGTATCCGTTATGGATACGAACTATGTCCTGATTATATCAGAGCTGGTGTAACAAACTACAACAAAGGATCTATGGAATTTGAAAATGGATCAAGAATTGTTTCAGCAACCACAACAGGAAACACTGGTAGAGGTATGTCAATATCTTTGCTGTACTGTGATGAGTTTGCATTTGTTAACCCAGGAATAGCACAAGAGTTTTGGACTTCTATTTCTCCAACACTGGCAACTGGAGGACGTGCAATTATTACAAGCACACCCAATTCAGATGAAGATGTGTTTGCAACAATATGGCGTGAAAGTCAAAACAAATTTGATGAACATGGTAATGAACAAACATTAGGAATAAATGGATTTCATGGATACACCGCATCGTGGGACGAACATCCAGACAGAGATGAAGAATGGAAAAAACAAGAGTTAGGACGTATTGGTGAAGAAAGATTCAGACGTGAATATGGTTGTGAGTTTTTAGTTTATGATGAAACTCTAGTAAACAGTCTAGTTTTAACAACGTTAGAAGGAAAAGAACCCACACTCAATATGGGACAAACACGTTGGTATAAAAAATTGGATGCTAACGCAACTTATGTGGTGGCACTGGATCCAGCAATGGGAACAGGTGGCGACAATGCCGCAATTGAAGTTTTTGAATTACCGTCATACACACAGGTAGCAGAATGGAAACACAACACAACTCCTATTCCGCAACAAATAAGAATCATGCGTGATATTTGCAATCACATAAAAGACGAAACGAATTCTGCAGGATCAAACATCTATTGGAGTGTGGAAAACAACTCAATAGGAGAATCAGCACTGCTGGTGATAAACGATTTTGGTGAAGATTCTATCCCTGGATTGTTTGTTTCAGAGCCTATTAGAAAAGGTCACATAAGAAAGTTTAGAAAAGGTTTTAACACAACACATAAATCAAAAATCACTGCTTGTTCTAGATTAAAAAATATGATTGAAAAAGAAAAACTTAAAATAAACAGTAAACCGTTAATAAGTGAATTAAAAAGTTTCATTGCTTCGGGCTCGTCATTCAAAGCAAAATCAGGTCAAACAGATGATCTAGTCAGTGCTACTTTGTTGATTATGCGTATAATCAGTGTGTTAAAAGATTGGGATCCAAAAATCTATGCATCATTCAGTCAAGCAGACGAAGATACAGCAGACAGAGTCATGCCAATGCCTATATTTGTAAGCCACTAACAGATAAATATATTATATGAACTTAAATGTTATAGCAAAAGACCTTTTTAACAAGATCAGAGGACAATTTCCACAGGTTACATTGGGCAATTCAAATGGACAAGCAACCACTGAGCCCACTGAAGCAAGGTTTTTTGACTTCGATTTCAAAGAGAGCGGAAACACCCTAGGAAAGGTAAGTATTAGTATTAGTGAGGAAGATGGGCTGGTTGTAATGCACAGCAAAGACTTTGTTGAACAGTCAGATGAGCCATTAAAACACGGTTGGTACAACTTTTTAAAAGAATTAAGAAGTTTTGCTAAAGCAAGAGTGCTTGGGTTTGATACAAGAGATATCACAAAAAGCAATCTTGAAAAAAGAGACTATGATTTTTTAGGACAAGGTAAAGAGGTGGAAACAGTGAGCGAATCAAATTTATACGGTACAACAAAAACAAGTTTTCAAACAGTTGGTGAAGCAAGACTAGTAATCAAACATTCAGCACCTGTGAATCCAGCAGTAGCAGGCGGACGTACTCACAGAATAGAATCTCTTTTTATAGAAAGCAACGCAGGCGAAAGATTCAAATATCCAATCAAACATTTGAACGGTGCTAGAGCAATGGCTCGTCACGTATCAGAAGGTGGAAATCCATTTGATGACTTTGGTAAACACATTTCAGAAATGAGTGCAGAGTTAAATCAATTAAGAAAATTCAAAACATACATGAACAGATCAAATGTTATGGCAGAAGGCTTAAAACAATATCAATCTGTTGTGGATGAAAGAATTGAAGAAATTAAATCAAGTTGTTTAAAATTACAAAAACAAAACAACTATAAAGAAACTTTTGAAAGTTATAGCAAATCAGAATTAGCAGAAGTTCCAGAAGATGTTAAAAAATCTTGGATTGATGAATTAACTATTAAAACATTTAACGAAGAATTACAAGATGTATTTCCTTACATCTATAAATTGGTTTCAGAAAGAACAGCAATAGAAGAATTAGGACCAACATCATTTGAAGCACATGGATACCAAGGTGGTGTTGAACCAAGAACTTTAAAGTACGATCTAGTTGGTGACTTTGATCCTGAAAATCCAATTAGTGATATGGAAATAGACAATGTTCAAAATTTATTATCCAAAGCAGGTATTTCAGCAGATGTACAATCTGATCCATCAAACTTTCAAGGTGTAGTTGTACACACAGATAATAATCCAGAAGAAATAGAAAAAGTATTAGGTGGTATGATTGAAACTGTGGATAACTTTCATGAGTTTGAATCAGCAATGGACGATATTGTAAGAGAAGACAACGGATTGTTTTCACAAGATGCAGATGCACAGGCAGACGCATTAGAACAATTAAATCAATTGATGGCTAAACATTTTCCAGCAGGAGTGAACGGCACAAACGGAATTGAAAGTTTGCAAGGCATTATAGATGATGAAGAATTAAATTCTGAAATTGAAAAAGCGGCAAATGAAGATTCAGATGCTTGTATGCGTCCAATAATCATGGATTACATTTCACAAAAAGACCCTACATTAGTTTCGAAAATTGAAACAGGCGATATGAAACAAGAAGTAGAAGCAGAAGCAATGACATTCGAAGACATTAAACCTTATGTGTCTATGTACAAAGGTGACGATGGTAAGATGGTGTATGATATTTTAGACAAAGATGAAAAATCTGTAACAAAATTTAATAATGCCAAAGATGCAATAGATTTCTTAAGCAAAAATTTTGACAAATTAAAAAAAGGTGATTCAGAAATTAAAAACGAAAACGAAACAGATTACGAAGGTTCAATGGACTATGAATTATCAGGTGATGACGGAGAAGTGGCTCACGGCACAATACACTACAAAGCAATCAATGGTGTGGTTGATCCAAACTCGCTAGAAGGTAGTTATGAATATGATGGCAATCATAAAATTGATGATGACGTAGCAGATGAGATGATCAAACCAGGTGGCGAGGAACACGAAGAAGCACTGAAAGCCGCTCAGGAAGATTATGAGTATGAAGCAGGACGTATGAAATCAAAATTTGGCATGGAAAATCAAGACGATAAAGAGTTAAGCAACAAAGAAGAAACTGTAGAAGATTTTGTTAAAAGTTTCTTTGACTACACATCAAATCAATTTCCTAAAGGTGAAACAGCAGTATTAACTTCAGTAGAAAAGAAGTTTGGCGACAATGCTGTGAAGACTGCACAGGAAACAATCCAAAACTTAATGGCAAATAAAGATCCCGAAATTGCCAAAATCAAAAAACTAGCAGGCGTTCAATAAAAAACTTTACCATTATCGGTTGACTAAATAGTAATATTAGTATATTATTTGACTTAATGTTATTTGTATATACTAATATTTTAAAGGCACATAACATAATAAAAAACAGGCATAATAAAGGAGGCTTAAGATTATGGCAACACTACAAGAGATAAGAGCAAAACTGAAAGAACAAGAAGTTAAATCAGGTAGCTCTAATACAAGAACAGGCGGAGACAACGCCATTTACCCATTTTGGAATCTAAAAGAAGGAGAGCAGGCAACTGTTCGTTTCTTGCCAGATGGCGATAAAGAAAACACTTTTTTCTGGAAAGAAAGGTTAATGATCAAATTACCTTTCGCAGGAATCAAAGGTGAAACAGATTCAAGACCAGTGCAAGTACAAGTTCCATGTATGGAAATGTACGGCGAGTCTTGTTCAATCTTATCCGAAGTAAGAGGATGGTTCAAAGATCCTAAATTAGAAGATTTAGGAAGAAAATATTGGAAGAAAAGAAGTTATATTTTCCAAGGTTTTGTAAAAGACGATCCAATCGGAGAAGAATCAACTCCAACGAATCCAATTAGAAGATTCATAATTGGTCCACAAATATTCCAAATAATTAAAGGAGCATTAATGGATCCAGATATGGAAGATCTTCCAACTGATTCAACAAGTGGTGTTGATTTTAGAATAATCAAAACATCCAAAGGTGGATATGCTGATTATTCAACATCATCATGGTCTAGAAAATCAAGACCTTTAGCAGAAGACGAAAACAAAGCGATTGAGAGTAATACACTTTTCAATCTTAATGATTTCCTTCCAAAAAAACCTAGCGAAGTTGAAGTTAAGGTTATGAAGGAGATGTTTGAAGCATCTGTTGACGGTGAAGCATATGATCAAGATAAATTTGGTCAATACTTTAGACCCGCAGGCTTGTCATCAAGAACAGGTGATCCAATAACTCCGAAAGCAGAAACTCCAGCACCAGCGGCTGAAGTGAAAGCAGAACCGGTTGTTGAAACACCGCAAGAAGCACCAAAGCCAACTGCTGAATCAAGCGGAAAAGCAGAGGACATCTTAGCAATGATAAGAGCAAGACAACAAAAATAATAAAGTATATTGTTGGGGAGGCAACTCCCCACACAACTTGAAGGTAAAAAATTATGGTGAAAGCATTTGACGTTTCTAAGTTTCGTAAAAACTTAACTAAATCAATCACAGGCATGAGTAGTGGATTTAACGATCCTACTGATTGGATTAGTACAGGTAACTATGCCTTAAATTATCTTATTAGTGGTGACTTCAACAAAGGTGTTCCGCTAGGTAAGGTTACTGTGTTTGCAGGAGAATCTGGTGCAGGTAAAAGTTACATCTGTGCAGGTAACATTGTAAAAGCGGCACAAGACCAAGGCATCTTTGTGGTATTAATTGACTCAGAGAACGCACTTGACGAGAGTTGGCTTAAAGCTCTACAAGTTGACACAGCAGAAGATAAACTTCTTAAACTAAACATGTCAATGATTGATGATGTTGCTAAAACTATTAGCACGTTCATGATTGACTACAAAACAATGTCAGACGAAGAACGTCCTAAGATTTTGTTTGTAATTGACTCACTTGGTATGCTATTGACGCCTACTGATGTTGATCAGTTTAACAAGGGTGACATGAAAGGTGATATGGGTCGTAAACCTAAAGCACTTACATCGTTGGTTAGAAATACTGTTAACATGATTGGTAGTTGTAACGTAGGATTAGTTTGTACTAATCACACATATGCATCACAAGATATGTTTGATCCAGATGATAAGATATCAGGTGGACAAGGCTTTATCTATGCATCATCTATTGTAGTAGCAATGAAAAAATTGAAACTAAAAGAAGATGAAGACGGTAACAAGATATCAGAAGTACGTGGTATTAGAGCAGGTTGTAAAGTAATGAAAACACGTTACGCAAAACCGTTTGAGGCTGTACAAGTTAAGATTCCATATGAAACTGGAATGAATCCTTACTCAGGACTTGTTGATCTTTTTGAGAAAAAAGGCTTGCTTGTTAAAGACGGAAACAGACTAAAATATATTGATTCTAAAGGAGTAGAAAGCAAGGAATATCGTAAGGTATGGGAAAGTGGTGGAGAACCATTAGACAACATTATGAAAGAGTTTTCAGATGGTTCTAATCCTATAGAAGAAATTAAAGAAACAAACACTAGCACAGAAGAGGAATAAGACATGGAAGGAAGTCAGTTAGTTGAAATTTGGCAATTTTTTAAAGAATACCTCGACAGGAAACAACCTGTTAAGGTAATTGCTGAAAAATTTGTAGATATAATGGCAGACTATGGTATCGGAGACGAAGAGTTTCGTGAGGCCTTGGGTGCAGATGATGATCTTGATAAAGCAATTCAATACTATTTGGATGCTGAATCTGAGGACGAGGACTTTTAATGGCTGGTTGGTATCAGAAAATAGCAAGAGATATTGGTGTTATTCCTGATGCCATCAGACACTATGAAGACGAACTAGAAGTAGCAAAGTCAGAAATTAGAATCAGAGGCAATCTTGAAAAAGCATCAGCAGATATGCCTGGGATTGTTGAACAAAGATTCAATCAATTACAAGAAATAGAAGCAGTCTTACAGTATATGAATATCGAACTACGTAGATTGCGTTCGTCACATTTTAAAAAATATCTAGAAAACTATCAAAGAGCATTGTCCAGCAGAGATGTTGAAAAATATGTAGACGGTGAATCAGATGTGGTTGATTATGAAAAAATAATTAACGAATTTGCACTGTTGAGAAACAAGTGGCTAGGTATTACCAAAGGACTCGATCAAAAACAATGGCAAATGACCAATATTGTTAAGTTAAGAGTGGCTGGCATGGAAGACGCTTCCATATAACACATTACCAAAAAACATTCCAATAAATATTCAAAATGAACTTGAATATTCCATCATACATCATCACAATGCAAGGCAATCAAACAAGTGAATTGCTATCTCAACAATGTTTCGATTCTGCCAAAAAATTTAGTATAGAACCAAAAATTTTCCCTGCAATTCATGGCAAACAAATAGACATTGAATGGGAAAAACACAATTTGAAAGATTTTAAATTTAATCAAAGAATAAAAAAATTAAGTTTGGGCATGAAAGGGTGTACGTTATCACATTTTTTATTATGGAAAAAAAGTATAGAAATAAACAAACCTATACTGATACTCGAACACGATGCATTAATAATCAGACCCATTCCTCACAGCATTGTTGCTAAATTTGACGAAGTGTGCAATCTTGATAGACTGAGTAGATTAACTACGGACTATGACAACAAAGTTCAAGAACATCGTGGAGAAGGTGTGACTGTGTTCATGAAATCAAGACCAATGGCATCAGGATTAGAACTGTATAATAAAACACACATTAAAGGTGCTCATGGTTATATTGTTAAACCACAAGGTGCTCAAAGATTAGTGGATTGGGTATGGGCCTCTGGTGCATTGGCGTCAGATGTTTCCATCAACAGCATAAGTTGTGTGTTAACTTATTCAGATACCAGTTATTGTCGAATAAATCCGCAGTTCTGGAACTCAAAACGAATGAAGGGCACCAATTCTTTTACCAGACCCAATAAACAAGATAAGAAATTAATGAGAGAGGCTAATAATGGAATTTGACAAACTACACATTGGCGGAGACTTACCTATTAAAAAATCTCATGTGATATTCTTCAGTTGTGATCCTGCATACTGGGCAGAACATGGACAATACTTGGCAAGAAGTACACTGTCTTTAAACAAAAAGAATCTTATCCACATACATGTACATATGATCTACGAACACAATCAAACACACAACTTAGAAAATTTAATCCAAGACGAAAATATAACATACACCTATGAAACTCACAGCGAAGGATTTTATGATCAGTTTCAATTAGCAAAGGATCACCCAAAGTTTAGTAGAGGACCAGAGATATGTAACACAAAATCAGACGATGAACTAAAAAGAAAAATATATCTATCCAGTGCTAGATTTTTTTATTTTGATAGATTTTTTGAAAAATTCCAACATGTTGTTCAACTGGATTCGGATGGTATTGCTAGAGAACGAATTCCTTTACACGAATTCAAACTGATTTCTTCATGGCCCGCGGCAATGCGTAAACCCAAAGATCCGAGTGTGTACATTGCTAGTTGTGTGACGCCTGGAATAGGTGAACCTGGCGATAAATTTAAAAAAGAATTATCACAAAGCATGATTGAAGCATTTAAAAAACCAATTTATTGGTTTGTGGATCAACATGTATTAAAGAAATTATTAGATGCAAGAGAGTTTGTGTCTATACCTTATAAATGGAACAGTTGGGGACTTAAATCTGGTGGAGAAATATTCAGCACAGCAAAAGGCAATAAGAAATATGGATTTAGATACAAAGCATTAAAATATGCATGGTTCGATGACAAAGACAAATTGAAATTTCATAAAAATATGTCGGACAAAATACAACTGGAAAAGATGCAACAAAAAATGGCAAAGAAAAATAGAAAAAATGACAAATCCTAAAGGATACATTATACATTTAAAAAATCATCAAAAATCTGTTGAATGGAGTAATCATGCACTTACAACAGGACAAGAATTTGGATGGAAACTAGAACTGTATGATGGTGTCGATGGCACAAAAGAAAAGTTAGAAGACTACAAAGTAAAAATTTACCCACACAATAAAAAATGTGTTAGACTGTTATCAAGACCCGGAACACAAGGATGTTTTCTCAGTCAATACAAATTATGGAAAAAATGTTTTAAAGAAAATAAAGAAATTTGTGTATTTGAACATGATGTTGTGTTTAAAAAACCTTTCAGCATTGAGCAAGAATTTTCAGACATTTTAAAGTTTGAAGGATTCCAACCTACTAAACCAATGCCTGTAGGACAATGGTGGGAAGGTGCTAGAGCATACTGTTTGAAGCCTTCTGGTGCTAAAAAACTGTTAGATTTTGTTAAGCACAAAGGAGCCATGCCAGCAGATTGGTGTATCAACAATGGCATATTGGATGTTAAGTTTGATTTAAATAACAAAGTTACATTTGATTCAAAAAAATTTAGTTTCACAAAGGATTTAAAATGAAAAGGTTAATATTTCAAGTAAGTGTAGGTAAACCTAGCAAGTTGTACACCACTTGTATCAACAGTGTGGCAGAATATTGTAAAAAATATTCAATAGATCACATAGTGTTAACGGAACCAAAACTAAAAATAAGACCAGATCCTTCAAGAACAGGTAGAAGTTTACAAGCAGTGGAAAAATTAGGTTACATGCCTATTTACGAGAAAGAAAATGCTTTTGAATACTTTGATAGATATGATCAAATTGCAATAGTAGACAGCGACATATACATAAAACCATCAGCACCTGATATATTTTTAGACTTAACACAAGAATATGACTTTGGTGGTGTTGCTGAAAGAGAATTACCGTTGACGCCTAAATATAAAAACAAAATTACCAAATACTCACGCAGTGCTTTCACCAATCTAAAAGACGTTGATTGGCATTGGAATCATTTAGGTGCTGAATTTTACAACATGGGACTGATGGTGATGAACAAATCGTTTGCCAAATACCTTAAAGGTCAAACACCTAAAGAATTTATTACTAGACCAGAATTTAAAGATTTTGTTGATGGTGTTGGTTTTTACAAATGGAGCACAGACCAAATGTTATTAAACTGGTTTGTAAAAAAAGAAAAAATGAAATGTAAAAATATGGACTGGCGTTGGAACTCTTTGTACACAGCAGTAACCAAAGACAGACAGCATGAAAGTTTCTTCACTCACTTCTTTTTGAGAGATCACCTACCAGAACGTGGCGAAAACATAGAAGAGATATTAAAAAAAATATGAATATAATTTTACAACATTGGACAGGAGAACTAGGTCCTCTAGAATTGGCATCTAAAGCAAATATGGAGAATTATGCAAAATATTGCAAAGCGTCATATGAATTAGTTTTAGGTAATCAATTTAGACCAAAATTAAATCCTTGCTGTCAAAAATTAATAATGCTGGATGAAAAATTTGACATATATGATGATGTGCTAATGGTAGATCTCGACATGTTTGTAACAAAACACGTTAAAGAAAATATATTTGATATACCCGGAGTTGGATTAAATTCTGCAATTCAACAGACATTGTTTGCTTCTATGCTAAAACATAAAAAATATAAAACATTAATGGATAAGGATGGTCCTTTTTGGGGAGGAGCATTTTGGAAATTTACAAATCAGCAAAGAAAACAGTTAAGAAAATTTATTGTCGACAGTGAAATGAAAATCTTTAATGGAAATTTTAATGACGAAGGAATAATACATAGATTAGCAAGTCAAGCCAAAATGAAACAAGCAGATGTATCTGAAGAATGGTGCTGGGGAAATTGTTTTCCTGGTTATGAAAAAGCAAAAATGATACATATTAGACACAAGTTCAAATTAGAAGGACCAAAAGTTTCTAAAATAGAAGTTTTAAATCAATTAAAAAAAGAAGGAGTTGTTGAATGAAGATATTAGTAACCGGTGCTACTGGATATATTGGTGCCCACTATGTTAAAATTGCGGCAGAACATGGTCATGAAGTGGTCGCCACTGATTTTAATTTTAATCAAAATAACATAGAAAAATATTCATCACGAATTATTAATTGGGACTTTCGTAAACCATCTCCAATGAAGATGTCGTTTGACAAAGTAGTGCATATTGGGGCAATGGGTAAAGTTCCTTTATCAGTAAAAGATCCTTGGTTATATTATGAAACGAATGTAGTTGGTACAAAAAACGTGATCGACTTTGCTGAATGTGATCACTTTGTTTATTGTTCTACTGGTTCAGCATTTGATCCTGCCGCGTCACCATATGCGGCTACAAAGTACGGTGGTGAGTTACTCACAAAACAGTTCAAAGAGAATCACAGTCTTGTTCGGTTCTATAATGTGTGTGGTAATAACGGATTTGATAAATTTGATGACGAATATTCTCATCTGATAAGAAAAGCGGCGGCGGTGGCTAACGGTAAGTTTGATACATTAGAAATCTTTGGTACTGATTATGATACTCGCGATGGAACTTGTATTAGGAATTATACCCATGTTATAGATATTGTTGATTCTCTACAAAAGTTGATAGAAAATAAACCAACTGGAGTTATTGATTGTCTTGGATCACCAGAAGGTGTATCTGTTAGGGAAGTTATCGATACAATGTGTAACGTATCAAAGAAAAACCTACATGTCATCGAAAGAGAAAGACGACTGGGCGATATTGCTGTATCAACTGTACCAGATAAATCAATTCACTTCGAGCAAACTAAATCAGTTGCTGATATGTGTATAGATGCTTTGGAGCGTGAAGTATGACGTTATGGGAAAGCATGTTAGTAGACATTCAATCTGAATTTCAAAATAAAGAAAAGTTCTTACAGCATAAAACTATTTCTAAAACAATAAGTCCAAATCAAAAAGGTAATACATTAAATCATTTAAATTACGTAAGGAAAAACGAGTATTTTTTAAATAAAGTTTTGCCTAAAGTCCTTGATTCAAAAGTTGGTGACCCAAAACTATTCGAAGGATTCAGTCAAGGAACTGCTCAACATTGTCATTACTTATTGGTCATGCTGGAACATCTTGGTTTAGAGATTACAGACTTTGATCATATATCCGATATCGGTAGCGGGTATGGTAATTTCTATAGAATGGCAAGGTTGTTGGGATATAAAGGAAATTTTGATATTGCCGATTTCCCAATCATGCATGAAATACAAGAATACTATATTAACCAACATAATCTTGATCTTCCAAATTTTATCGGAATAAGAGATTTAAATCCAATTAGTAAAAGTATTCTTTTTGGGTTTCATAGTATTAATGAAATGCCTCTTTCTGATAGAAGCATACTTGAGAAAAAGTATTATCTTTATGACCATGTAATGATACTTTACAACAATAAGTTTGACGGCATTGATAATATGGAATATTTTAGAGATTTAAAAGAACGCATGAGCAAAGATTTTACAGTAAACATAATTCAAGCACCACTGAAAACTAACGGCGCTTTTTTTATAGGATCAAAAAAAGAGGTATAAGTTTTGGAAACACGAAACCCAAACGATTTATTAACGTATAAACGATTTGATGTTGTTGTCAAATATATGTATGCGTCAAATTTATCAAGTGAATTTTATAAAAATGTTTACAAAGAACATCTTGGAATTTGGAATGGGTTTACTGAAGGAAATCCAAAAAAGAGTGGGTTTGAAGATTTTGATAATGCATTTAAATCGATTATTAATAACACAGTCGATGAGCCAGTTCCAGTGAATCCTGAAGGTCATATTGCCAATGGTGCTCATAGATTAGCCGCCGCGTTATATCATCAAAGACCTATTAATACTAGAAATACAAATTCAAATGAAAATTATCCTATTGAGGCTGATTATAAAGTTTTTCATAAAAAAGGATTACAAAGGCATATGTTACAAAGAACTGCATTAGAGTATGCAAAACTTAAATCTAATACTCATGTCATATGTTTGTTTCCTATCGCTCATAAACGCATCGACGAAGTGATCAATATAGTTGAGAAACATTCTAATATATTTTATAAATCATCTGAAGTATTAAATGGCACAGGACAACTTGGTTTAATAAAAGAAATATATCTTTCTGATGGTTGGGCTAACGAAAAAGGAATAAGAAAAAAATGTAATGAGTGTTTTAGAGGAAATAGCAACGTAACCTTTCTGTTAGTAGATGCACAAAATCTTGAAACTGTGAAAGAAATGAAAAATGAGATTAGATCATTATTTAAAGTTGGTAACCATTCTGTTCATATTAATGACACTCATGAAGACACGATTCGAATAGCAAAAACAGTATTCAATGACAATAGCATACATTTTCTTAATAACAGAAAAAACGTTTCGTTTCCAAATTACAAAAAACTAATGGCTGTCATGAAACCAAATGACAATGAAATCATTACAGGTTCAACCGTACTATCGTTGTATGGTCTTAGAGACTGTAAAGATATAGACAAAATTTATTACAATAATCCACCGGCTGACTCTCATAATCCATATGTAGGAACACTCTATAAATTAACTCTAGATGATATTTTAAATAATCCAATGTATCATTTATATTACAATGGATTTAAATATGTGTCTCTAGATGTAATAAAGAATATGAAGGCTATAAGAAATGAACCAAAAGATGTTATAGACGTGAAATTAGCAGAGGAAATAAAATGAAAAATTTAATTTATCAAGTATGGGCTGGTGAAATGAGACCTGGTTGTAGGTACAGTGAAAAACTTTTTAGAGAATATGCAGAAAAAATTGGGGCAGATTACAGATTAGATATAAGTCCTAATATTGCCAGTAAGCATGTTCGTAAAGACGGTATGTATTTTGAATGGTTAAATCCTATGTTAGACGATTCATTCCTCGAATACGATAAAGTCTGTGTAATTGATCTAGATGTGTTTCCAGTTGAGAACTTGACTACAAATATTTTTGACGAGCCAATCAAAGACTTTGGCATCTGTACTGAACCTTTTCAAGGTAAGTATCGAGAATCTACGACTATAGGTAAAAACATAAACAAGAAAAGTGATGAACGGTGGGCTCAAGCGATCAAATCAAAATACGGTGCAACTATGCCTCGAGATGCTGACGGTTATCTCAAAGTTTATAATGCTGGTATGGTGATGTTTACAAAGAAAGGTATGCAACTTGCTCGAGAAAAGTTTGTACCTTTTAAAGAATATATGGATTATATTAGAGCCTGTGGCTTGGGTAGGTTCTACAGTGTGGATCAGAATTATTTTCATGCCATGATGGTAACGCATAGTGAATATACTGAAATGGATAATGGCTGGAATAATTATGTTCACGGTGTCCGTGGTCCTTTAGCATTACAAGATCCAGTGAATGATAGTAGGAACGCATTAACTAAATTTGTTCATATTCAATTAAGTAGTGCAGATTATTTTAGTGATGAACAATTATATCATATCACTAATTCAGCAAGATCAGAATGGAAAGTGGAAGGTATATTATGATAGTAGCAAATCTTAAAGAAGCAAAAAACATTAATGAGTATCAAACCTCGTTAAAACAACAGTTGCAGAAAGCACATGGAGAACAATACACAGATTATCTAGACGAAATTTCTAGATTAACAAAAAACTCTCAATCTTATAGAGAAATAGGAACGTTTCAAGGTGCTTCTACATCTACAGCAATGATGAATATGATCCCATACATCGAAACTATTGATCTTGACTTTGTTCATATTAATCCTCACAAACATATTTTTGAAACACACGCACAACAAAATCAAATAGAATTTAAAATGATTCAGACTGATTCGTTGAAATATAACATAGATAAAAAAACGGAAGTACTTTTAATAGACGGATATCATAACCCTAAACACGTGGCAAAAGAATTGGACAAATATGCTCCGTGGACAATACAAACTATTGTTCTACACGATACAACACTATTTCCAAGATTATGGAAATCTGTACAAAATTTTTTATCGTCCCATCAAGATTGGAAACTTGTTTATAGACACACTGTAAACGCAGGCTACACTGTATTAGGAAAGAAATAAAATGAGTTTAAAAGAAATTTTTATAAAAAACAAATGTGATAAGGCTACTAAACATAGATATTATGAACTATATGAAAAAGATTTTAGTGAATTCAAAAATCAGGATATCAAAATATTAGAAATTGGAACGTTCAAAGGTGAAAGTACTCAATCCTGGATTGACTATTTTGATAAAGCACAAATCTATACAGCAGACACATTTGAAAGAGTTACGCCAGACAAAATTTCCGCTCTAAAAAACAACCGTGTACAATGGTTCAAAGTTGATAGTACTTCACTAAATTGTAAAGAAAATTTTAATAATTTAGGTATTCAGTTTGATTTTATCATTGACGATGGACTACACACTCCCGAAGGACAAAGACTAACTTTTGAAAATTTAATTGACTTTTTAAAACCTACAGGATCATATTATATAGAAGATGTTTGGATGTTAAACAAAGGAAATAATATGTCGCATTGGTGGGTTAAAAAACATTCAAAAGAGTTTACTATGGAAAAATTTAATAAATTAATCGATTCAATTAGTAAATTTAAAGTAACAGAACACGATTTCAGTAGTTCTAAAATTCCTGACAGTTACATATTAAAGATTAAAAAATGAAAGCATTTATTATAACTCTGATGAAAGATGTTTGGAGTTTGTCATATGCTGAACGTTGCTTACAAAGTATCCAAGACACAGAAAGTGATATCGAAGCCACACTGTTCGATGCCACAACTCCTGAAACAATTTTTCCTGTTGCATGGACTTGGCCCACAGGCAAGAAGATTACTTGTTCAAAAACAAATTTATTGTTAACGCCCTACAAAACATATGACAATAATAAACGTATAGCCGCGGCACAAAGTCATTACAAACTCTGGAAACATTGTGTTGGTATTAATGAACCTATTATGATATTAGAACATGATGCAATATTCACACACAAATTTGAAGCACCTAGTACAACTTTAAATGTAGGAGCATACAGCATAAATGATCCTAAGGGTGCAACATTCAAATCAAAAGACTATTCCAATAAGGTAAAAGAAGGATTTAACACAGTGCCTTGGGTAGCACCAGAAAATATTCCTCAAGGACTGCCAGGACACTCGGCTTATGTGATCACACCCTGGGCGGCTCGAGACATAATTGAAAAACAAGACAGCATAGGGTGGTGGCCCAACGATGCCATAATGTGTAAACAATTATGTGAATGGTTGTATGTGTACAAACCTTTTTTTACCAAAACACAAGGCACCAAATCTACTACTTCACTGTAAATTTGCCAATAAATATTTCAATATGAAAGTTTATGTAGGGTATGACACTAGAGAAGATATTGCATATCAAGTATGTGAGCATTCAATTAACTCACATTCACCAGACACAGAAATTGTGCCATTGAATCAACAAACACTACGACAAGACAAGTGGTACTGGAGAGAACTGGACCATTTGGCTTCAACAGAGTTTACATTCACAAGATTTTTAATACCAGCATTAGAAAATTATAAAGGTTGGGCATTGTTTTGCGATTCGGATATAATCTTTTTAAAAGATATCAAAGAACTTTTTAGCCAAGCAGATGAAAAATATGCTGTGATGTGTGTAAAACACGACTACACTCCTAAACCAGGAATTAAGATGGATGGGCAAAAACAAACTGTGTATCCAAGAAAAAATTGGAGTTCTGTTGTGCTGTACAACTGTGGACACAAATCAAACGAAAAATTAACAGTAGATTTAGTAAACAATCCTAATTATGATGGAGCATATTTTCATAGATTTTCATGGTTGAAAGACGAAGAAATAGGCTCGCTGGATCACAGTTGGAATTGGCTTGTGGGTTGGTACAAAACTCCACAAGATGGTGAGCCCAATGCCTTGCACTACACGGAAGGCGGACCTTGGTTCAAAAATTATCGTAATTGCGAATACGGTGATGTTTGGAAAAAATACCTTAACACAATGATGAACAGTGAATGATATGCACTATTACTTTGATGGTCAGGATGAAATACTACAACATTGGAACAGCGGTTTAGGCGCTCATTATCTTCCATGGGAAAATATTAAAAGTACACCAATAGAAAACACAGTTAGTTTTAGAAGTCTTGCCAAAAGAAAAATAATCAGAGAGTGTATAAAGACAGGTAGACCATTTTATTATATCGACACAGGATATGTGGGTAATCTTATAAAAAAGAAACTGTATCATAGAATTGTAAAAAATGATGTGCAACACAGTTTGGTGTTTGATGTGCCTGACGATCGTTGGAGGAAGATACAATCAAGAAGTCCTGAATTAGAATTTGTTGAATGGCGTAAAAATCACAAAGGTAAAATTTTGTTAGTTGTGCCAAGCGAAAAGCCTTGTAAATATTACAACATCAGCAGAGACCAGTGGGTTGCTGAGACCATAAACACATTAAAAAAATATACTGATAGAGAAATTATTATAAGAGATAAAGGCAAAAGGTATCAGAGAGTTGGTGAAGGCAGTGTGCCAAAATTCTTAATCAAAGAAAAAATTTATGCCACAGTAACTTATCAATCCATAGCGGCTATTGAAAGTGTGTGTGCAGGTGTGCCAGCATTCACTATGGAAAAAACTGCGGCAGACAGTGTAGTATCACAGGATTTAAGTAAGATAGAATCACCATTTTATCCAAACAGAGACCAAATACACAAATGGCAACATTGGTTGGCATACTGTCAATATCATATCAGTGAACTTGGTAGTGGTCAAGCAGTGCGGATAATGAAGGAACACGGACTATTATGATAAGTGTTGTAGGTTATATGAAAGTTATTCCGCCTGGAAATAAAAAACCACAAAAGCCTTTGATAATAAAAAACTTTATTGAAGGTGTGAATAGATGCGGAGATAAAGGGATAATAAGTAATTCTTGGACACTGATTCCAGCAGATGTTTCTGTGTTGCAAGGATTTGTGCATCAGCAACCTCAAACACACAGACATCTTATGTTGAGAAAAACTGTGTTTGAACAACAGCAAAAAAGAAACAAACGCACCATGATTGTGGATTCAAGTTTATTTTTGTATGCTGATCCTACTCAATCAAAAAATTATTTACGTTATGGTTATGATGGAATTTTTCCTAACACAGCAGAATATTGTTATGATAATCCAGACCCATTGCGTTGGGAAGTAATTAAAAAAGATTTAGGTATAGATTTAAAACCTTGGAGATTGGGCGGAGGCAAATACATTTTAATCTGTTGTCAAAGAGATGGCGGATGGAGCATGGGAGGATTAAAAGTAAATGTTTGGTTGCAACACGCAATTCAACAAATAAGAAGTTTTACAAAAAAAGAAATTAGAATAAGATTTCATCCAGGAGATAAATCATCTAAACAATGGGTTTCTCTTGTAAGACAATGGATAAACAGTGGACAATCAACTTATCAAAACATTGTAATCAGCGGTGCTAAGAATTTAATAGACGAATTTGCTCATGCTCATGCAGTTGTTGGTCATAATTCAAGTCCAACTGTGGCATCAGTGATAGAAGGTATACCCACATTGGTAACAGATCCAGATGGTGCTCAAATCAAAGGTGTTAATTTAGAAAAATGGCAAGATATAGAATCTCCTAAAGAGTTTGATAGAGAACTATGGATCAGACGCATAGCACAGATCCATTGGACCTTAGATGAAGTAAAACAAGGTTTAGCATGGAAACATTTAAGGAATTACGTAAAATGATTACTGCATTAACAACATTTCATAAAGCAGGATTAGACTTGTACGGACAAAGATTCATAGACAGTTTTGCAAAAAATGTTGATAAGAAAATCAAATTGTTAGTGTATGCAGAAAATTGTACACCTGTAAATCCAGACATAAATCAAATAACAATTATAGATTCAAAAGAATTAGTTAAGTTAAATCAATTTAAATCACGTTGGGGCAATGTGCCTAAAGCAAATGGTGAATGTCCGTTTCCAGAAAAACGTCCAAGAGATCATCATAAAAAATTTAAGTGGGACGCAGTACGTTTTGCTAACAAAGTGTATGCAGTGTTTGACGCTGTTGAAAGAAATAACGACAAGTGGACTGTGTGGATTGATGGAGACACATATGTGCATTCCCCTATCAATTACGAACAATTTCAACAACTACTTCCAAGCGATAAGTGGATAACATTTGTTGGAAGAGGTAAAGGATCACAAACTTGGCCCGAGTGTGGATTTTATGGTTTGAATACTGAACACGATACTTGTAAAAGATTTTTAAATGAATTTGAACGTATGTACCAAGATGCAGACAACGGAATATTCAAACTAGATGAATGGCATGATAGTTATGTGTTTGGTAAGATACTAAATCAGTTAATGCCTATAGATAAAAACTTTCATGATTATTCCCAAGACATATATAATAAAACTGCCAAAACAGGTGGCGGTGGACACCCTTTAATTAATTCTGTATTAGGAAACTATTTTGATCACATGAAGGGCGATAGAAAAAACAAAGGCAAAAGTCAAAAGAAAGATCTGTTGTCTACTCGTGCAGAATCATATTGGAATGAAGTTTAGTTTATTCACAGACAACGGTCCATTAAACAGTCCATTAGTTTGGGAGGCTGTGAAGTCTGGGTTACAACGATTAGGGCACTCTGTAGACGAAAATAATTTAGACACAGATGTTCCTGTGATTTGGTCATTGCTATGGCATGGTAGAATGATGAAAAATAAACCTATTTGGGATAAATTCAGATCTCAAAACAAAAATGTTCTAGTGATAGAAGTGGGTGGAATAAAAAGAAACACAACTTGGAAAGTTGGAATAAACGGAATCAATAGATCAGCAGACTTTGGACCAGTCAACAACGATAGTCAAAGAGCACAACAATTAGGTATCGAATTAAGACCATGGAGTACAGACGGAGAACACATACTGATTTGTTTACAACACATCAAAAGTGAACAGTGGAAAGATATGCCTGCATTGGATCAATATGTAATCGATACCGTAAAAAATATAAGACAACACACAGATAGAAAAATTATAGTCAGACCTCACCCTAGATGTCCTTTAAAAAATTTGCCTGTGCTTGATAACGTTGGTTACGAGATTCCCAAACAGATTGCTAACACATATGACGATTTCAATTTAAATTTTACCAATGTTTGGGCAGTTGTAAGTCATAGCAGTAATCCCGGTGTTCATGCTGTACTCAATGGAATACCTGCTTTTGTAAGCGAACAAAGTCTAGCATACGATGTTGCAAACACAGATTTTAGCACCATTAACAGCCCAAAGACCCCCAATAGACAGCAATGGCTCAATGATTACACACATACTGAATGGACCATTGAGGAAATTGCACAAGGCATTCCATTTTCTAGATTGACTTTTTAACCAAAATCCTTTATACTATTGGTATGCGTTCAATTACCATAGAAGAGTGTTTAGAAGCAATGGCGGGACTTACTGTCAATGCTACTGTGACTCCTGCTTTTATTGTGTTGGACAGAGATAAAAAGATCATTTTCGACATAGCAAAAAAGGTTTTCAAAGGATCAGCATTAACTGATAGACAACTGGAAGCAGTAAAAAAAATATTAATCACACGATACAAATCCCAATTTAAGATACGTGGTATAGATTTAGAAAACAGTGTGAACAATCTTAGACAACCATTAAGACACTTAGATAGAACCGAGTATATGCGATTAGAAGAAGGCTCTAAATATTTAGAACCGTTTTGGTCAGGATTTACACCACAAAAAGTGATTGTAACTAGATTTCCATTCAATATGACATATTCAAAAACTATCACAGAAGTTAAGAAATTACTAGGTCCCACAATTAGTAGATACTATTCACAAAAATTAAAAGACAAATACATATTGCCTTACACAGAAAAAGTTACACACAGACTTTTAACCAAATTTAAAAACAAAATAAAAGATATAGATCCGGTATTGCTTGATGTTTATGATCAATGCGAAAAAATTTATAAAAAATCCGATCAGTATGTGCCAGGAATTTATAATTATCAAATTAAAAACAGTTCCGAAACTGTAACAAAATATCATCAAGAATATTTTGGTGATCCTGTTAAAGAAAATTTGTATCTGTATTATGATAGAAAAGAAAAATTAGGATTAAAACACTTTGACCAAAAAGAATTAGCACAGTCGACACACAGTTTATCTGCATTAAGTAAAGCAATATTGGAACGACAGTGGCCTCGAATAAATTTAGATTTAAAAAAATGGCCCATGGAACAAGTAATCGAAACCATTACAGAATTGAGAAGATTTCCGTTACTGGTAATTATTAGCGGTTCCACTGAAAAAGAATGTCTAGCAGATTTGCATAGCACACACAAACTGTTTAAAAACATTATACCAAATAATGAAATTGCTGTAATGGCAAGATGCAAAAACTCAACAACTTTTGGTAAAGAATTTAATGACTACATCAAAGATAATCAATTAAATAATTCACTTGCAAAATCAACAAAAATAGTGTATATTACTAGTAAGAAGATTCCAAAGCCATTACTGACATCTGAATGGGAATCAGAAGCAGTACTAATTTGTGATAACACTAGAAATTATTCTAAGGTAGACAAATACGTTGGCACAATTGATTTACAATTACAAATCAATGGTCAAGATAGTTTTTGGAGTCAAGTTCATTTTGGAGCAGACACTGTATGAGATGTAAAATTATAATCACAGATGAAGTCAATGTAAAAATTGAAGGATTGCCTGTTGATGTTAGAAGAAAGATTGCTAACAAACTAAAATTTTCAGTTCCTTATGCAAGGTACTTACCACAATACAAACTGGGACGATGGGATGGTAAGGTTGGTTTCTTTGGTTTAGGTGGTAATGGATACGTTAATCATTTGGATAAAATTATAGAATATCTTAACGAATCGGGTGTTGAGATAGAAGAAGTAGATGACAAAAGAGAAAAGTTTGATTTAACATTTGATAAAGTTACTAAAGATTTTTTTGCAAGTAAGTCGTGGCCCAAAGGTCACATATGCGAAGGTCAACCAATCGAACTGAGAGATTATCAAGTTGATGTAATTAATAATTTTATTAAAGAACCACAAAGTTTACAGGAAGTTGCCACTGGTGCTGGTAAAACAATTATCACAGCGGCATTGAGTAGTATATGCGAAAAATTTGGACGTACTCTAGTAATTGTGCCCAACAAAGGTCTTGTGACTCAAACAGAAGAAGATTATATCAATGTTGGTTTAGATGTTGGTGTTTACTTTGGAGATAGAAAAGAATTAAACCGTACACACACAATTTGTACTTGGCAAAGTTTAAATGTTTTAGATAAAAAATCTAAAGCAGGCGAATCTGTTTTGACATTGTCTGATTTTTTAGAAGGTGTTAAAACTGTTATTATAGACGAAGTTCACCAAGCCAAAGCAGAAGTTCTTAAAAAATTATTAACACAGCATCTAAAAAATGCTCCTGTAAGATGGGGGTTAACAGGCACAGTGCCTAAAGAACAATTTGAATTTCAAAGTATATTAGCAAGTATAGGTCCTGTTGTTAATCAAATATCAGCAAAAGAATTGCAAGACAAAGGTGTATTATCTACATGTCATGTGAATGTTGTACAACTGATCGATACCGAAGTTCATACAAATTATCAAGAAGAATTAAAATACTTGGTTACTAATGAAAAAAGAATAGAATACATTGGCAAGATGATTAATAAAATTAAAAGCGGAGGAAACACTCTTGTGTTAGTTGATAGATTAACAGCAGGAAAGAGCTTGAGCGAAATAGTAGATGATAGTGTGTTTATTCAAGGAGAAACCAAGTTAGCAGATAGAAAAGAAACTTACGATACAATCAAAGAAGGCACTAACAAAGTTATCATAGCAACTTATGGTGTAGCCAGTGTGGGTATTAACATACCAAGAATATTCAATCTAATATTAATTGAGCCAGGCAAGTCGTTTGTTAGGGTGATTCAATCAATTGGAAGAGGCATACGTAAGGCAGAAGACAAAGACTTTGTGCAGATATGGGACTTAACTTCAAGTTGTAAATTTGCTAAAAGACATTTAACACATAGAAAAAAATTTTATAAGGATGCAAATTATCCTTTTACAATAGAAAAGTTGGATTGGACAAAATGAGAATAGCAGGAGCACAAATACCAGTAACAAATGATGTGAAAACAAATGCTGAAGCAATAATGAAAGCATGCGAATGGGCAGTAGAAAACAAAGTAGATTATTTGTTTACACCTGAAACATCATTGAGTGGATACAACACACCAGCATTTACTTTGAACACTTGCAAAGAAACTGAAGATGCAATGGCAAAATTAGTAGAGTATGCTTCAAGCAACAAGTTGGGATTGATCATAGGAACACTTTGGTTAGACGATAAAGATAAAATTAATGGTGCTTACTTTGGATTCAAATCAAATCAATTAAGATTTTACAATCAAGAAGGAGAATACATTGGGTCTACGAAAAAAACTAAAATTGTAAGTTTTGATTCAGATTGTGAAAAAGAAACTAAAACTCCAGTTATTACACTTACAGCAGGAGAAGAAAAAATGAAAATTGGTGCTCTTATCTGTAATGATCTTGTAGGAAATTATTATTGGGGAGGCGAAAATCTTGCTAGTAAACTTAAACAAGAAGAAGTTGCTTTAATAATTCATGCCAGTAACACACAAAAAGATCAAGGCAAACACATCAAATTAATACATGACAAATTTCATGACGCTTGTATGCAGTTTGTATCATATGCCACTAACACACCAATATTAAGTGTTGATAATCCTTGGCATATACATGGCTCAGAGTCAGAAGACGGTACATCGTTTACATCAGGAATTTATCTTCCATTAGAGGCAAAATATCAGGCACCCAACACAGGCACTCACTACTTTTATTACGATCACAGCGACATAACTCATTCATTTATGGAAGGAACAAACAAATGAAAATATTAACAGTGGAAAATACTCCATACGATCTAGACAAGATGCCGCACACAGTATCAGACGATATGGCATTCAGTGTGTTAGATAACAGTAATCCAAAAGAACCAGATTTCTTTTTCTTGCCATTGATTTACATTGAATCTTTCAATGCTCCGGCAATAGTTTTAGATATTGGTGGTAAAGAGATTACTATGCCATTAGATTGGAGCATAGCCGTGGGAGACAAAGAAGACAGTAACACAGTTGAAGTTGTGCCGTTAACCAGTATTGCAGACAGAGGATTTTCAGCATTTATTTTTAATCCGTTAACTGGATTCAAAGCAGACTTTTTTGAAGTTAATGTTATAAATTTTTACAACGATGTTAAATGGTATTTTCCAAAAATAAAAAACAATCAACTGCTATCAATACCGTTAACAAATACAAAAAAACCAGATTGTGCTTTTTTTGTAAAAGATATTTCAAGACAGTGTGAAAGTATAGAATACACGTCATTATTATAATGCCAAAAAAAAAAGAACCTGCAATGATTTACGAGAGTCCCGATGGCGGAGCAACAGTGTATGCACGACCAATTAATGGCAAAGGTGAGCGGGTGTTGATTGAAGAACCAAAATACCCAGACTGGCATTTGACAGAATTAGAGATAAGCCAAGTTGTAGATTATGCATCTGAAGGAAACAAGTCTTTACAAATACAGTTAAAGAAGTTAAAATTAATATATAATTTAATTAGAGAAGACAGATGGTAAACAACACTAACAAACTACCTTTAAAAGATATATTGGCGGCTATCGACATGAATGCTAAAAATGTATGGAACGACTTGTCTGATGACGAACGCAAACAGGTATCGTTTTATCTGTTGAACAGATATGCCAGTGCTATCAAAGGTACATCAGAAGAAAAACAATTACAAATATTTAAAACAAATCAGTATTACAATAAACATTTTTTTACATTATCCAAACACAAAAAACTATTATGGTATTTGCTTTGCATGACTGCTAATGATACGAAATCAATAAAATATCACGAATGGATTGGATACAAACAAAAAGGTAGTAACAGTACAGCAAAAGCAATGAAGTTTTTAGAAAAATTATATCCATCTAGAAAACAAGACGAATTAAGATTACTGGCAAGCATCAACTCAACTAAAGAATTAAAACAGTTAGCAGAAGATTCAGGAATGACGAAAGAACAAATTAAGAAAACATTTTAATGATTGAAAAATTATATTCGTGCAAATATTGTAACGCAAAGTTTGCCAAAGAAAAAACATTGACTGTGCATATGTGTGAACAAAAAAGAAGATTCACACAAAAAGACGAACGCAGAGTACAACTAGGATATCAAACGTTTGTAAGATTTTATGAATTGTGTCAAAAATCTAGTAAACCAAAGTCGTATGAAGACTTTTGTAAATCTGCTTATTACTCAGCATTTGTAAAATTTGGCAGTTTTATTAGTAATGTTAAACCGTTGTATCCAATGAAATACATCGATTATGTTGTGACATCTGGTGTAAAATTAGATCACTGGTGCAGAGAGGAAATGTATCTAAAATATGCAGGTGATTTGATTTTGAGAGAACCGGTTGAAACAGCCATGGAAAGATCAATTAAAACAATGATGGATTGGGGAGATGAAAAACAAGCACCGTGGGGAGATTATTTTAGATATGCAAGTCTAAACAGAGCGGTGATCGATGTTAAAGATGGAAAAATATCTCCTTGGTTAATATTAAATTGTAAAAGCGGTAAAGAAATGATGAGGAAGTTTAATGATGAACAGTTGCAGATTATATATCCAGTTATGGATCCGTCACATTGGGCACTTAGGTTTAAGAGATTACCTGCTGATGTTGAAATGGTGAAAGAAGTTATAAAGGAGGCAAAACTATGATCAAAGAACACAACGTTGTTCCATTGTTTGGGATACCACTTTGTCAAACACAAATACAACCTTACGAAGAAAGTGAAAAGTTTTTAAAAGAAAAAATAGAATACGTTGAACGATCACACAAAGTATCATACATATCTAAAGATGATTATGTACTAGATAATGAAAACTTGATGCCACTCAAAAATGAAATTGAAACACAGGTAAGTGAATTTATGCACGGATATTTAGACATACACGAAAAACATAAATTTGTTATCACAACAAGTTGGTGTAATAAATATGAACATAACCATTTTATACAGGAACATTATCACAGTAACAGTTTAGTATCTGGAGTATTATTTTTATCAGACTGCCAAGACACCGCAAATATTGTGTTTCACAAAGATAAAAATCATACAAATATTTTTACAGACACAGTTAAACTGGATCACAAAGATGAATTTGATTATGTTAATAAAAGAAGTTATCTTTATCATCAATCTAAAATGGCAATTAGTCCAAAGAAATGGGATTTAGTTATGTTTCCAAGTTTTTTAAATCACAGTGTTGAAGCCAACACTAGCACAACTAATGTGAGATACACAATGTCGTTTAATGTTTGGGTTAAAGGTGAAATAGGTGGCGGACACAGTAAATTGGTATTATAATGTTTGATGTAGATATAGACTTTGCAGATAGAAACGTGTTATTAGAAAAACTAAAACACAGAGTTGCTAAATTAGAAAGTGGAAAAAAACACAACACAGGTGTTTACTTCACAGAGATTCCACATGATCCTGCAACTAATCTATCTACTTTAGATTATGAAACTGCTGAAAATAGAAAATATTTTAAATTGGATTGTTTGAATGTTAGTATCTATAAAGATGTCAAAGACAATGATCATTTGATCAAGTTGATGACAACAAAACCAATGTGGGAATTGTTAGAAGCGAAAGAATTTAGTGATCAAGTCTTTCATTTAAACGGACATACTGAAATATTAAAAACATTAAAACCAAAAAATATAGAACAATTAGCGGCTGTATTAGCAATAATTCGTCCAAGTAAAAGATACCTTCTACACAAAGATTGGAACACAATAATGCAAGAAGTATGGACAAAGCCGACCGATGACAAATACTTTTTTAAGAAATCTCACGCAACATCATATGCATTCGCAGTGGTGGTACACATGAATCTTATCTGTGAACAATTAACTTGATTATTTAGGTTTACGAACTAGTTGAACTGATTTTCTCTTACTTCGTTTCATAGCAAGATTGTTAAGACTTGTGACAGGACCTATCTTTACATTGACATCTTTTGTGTTCATCATCATCAAACACTCGCGAAATTTGATTAATTCTTTACGTAAAAATATACCCATTGGGATCATTCTGTTGCTTTCCCACCACCAAGTTTGACATAAACTCATAAACTCTTCCTTGGCATTTGCATGTATTTCTTCGTACACATAAATGGAGGTGATGGAGTTATCTTGGTTGTTGATTACCCCAACATACTCTTTTCCGCCGTATTCGACGACTGAGATAAACGGAAAGTTCTTTTCGATGTCGTTTAATAGCATTTTAATATCAATAAATACATAAGATTATGCAACTTGTTTCGAAATATTTATTAAATAACAATGTAACTCTTACCGCAAACCTGGCAGGAGAAATAACGGAGTATAGATCAGTGTATCAAAGAAATTTAAACATCGCTAAAGGAATAGACAACCCAATTCAGTTCAATGTGCTTAATGCAGATCAGAAACCTGTATCTATATTGAACACATATACGCCCAAGTTTCAATTGTATGATGAAAATAACAGATTAATAGTATCAAGAGACGGTACTGTGATTGAAACTTCTACTCCCAGCAAAGTGGGACATTTCACAGTTACAATAACAGAAAATGACTTATTAAACATTAAATCACAATACATGCACTACACAGTGTATCTACAAAAAAATTCTGATTCAACAAAAACTATATTGCACAGTGGTGTAAATTTTGAAAATAAAGGCACAGTGTACATCAGCACAGAAGAGTTCCCAGGTCCAGTTGACTCGTACTCTGTGACAACATTCATCGAAGACAACCCAGGTTCGGGTGTGTTCGTTTCAGAAACAGTAACAGCAGAACCAACCATAAATGGTAATTCAGCATTGCACACTGTGGCTTATTATCTTGACGAAGCAGTTGGTGACATAGTTGTACAAGGCACCCTTGCCAATCAGATTGATGGAAACACATTTTGGACAGACATTAATACATTCGCATCCACAGATGCAAATAACTTGAAATATGTAAACTTCAATGGAGTGTACAGTTATTTGAGATTCAAACACACACTGACTTCTGGTAGTGTTACCAAAATATTAATTCGAAATTAATTGACTTTTATCACATTTTAACTTATAATAACAGCATGAACATTGTGCTTGACGTTTTACAAACTTATCTTCCTGCCAAAAGAAAACAAACACCCAGTGGTTGGGTGGCTTTTAATGCACCGTGTTGTGGACACAATGGAACAACTCCTGACACTAGACAAAGAGGTGGATTGATTGCTAAGGCAGACGAGAGTGTGAGTTTTCATTGTTTCAACTGTGGATTTAAAACGAGTTGGCGTATTGGGAGAAACTTATCTTATAAAATGAAAAAATTTATGAGGTGGTTGAATATGCCCGATGATGTAATCACAAAACTAGCACTTCAAGTTTTACAACAAAAGACAGATGATACAGGATTCAAGTCAATTGTCACACTTCCAAAATTTACAATTAAAGAACTTCCGCCCAAAGCAAAACCAATATACGAGTGGGCAACATACAAAGATTTAGAACCCAGTGGAGTTGATAAAGATTTATTTTCTGTGATGGAATACATTGCTAAAAGAAAATTAACACTCGATGATTATGATTTTTACTGGAGTCCTGAAGCAGGATTTAGAGATAGATTAATCATACCTTTTATTCATCAATCAAAAATTGTGGGATACACAGCCAGGAAAGTTGTGGAAAGCAAAGTGAAATATTTGTCAGAACAACAACCAGGATATGTGTTTAACACAGATGCACAAGATGATGATAGAAAATATATTGTAGCAATGGAAGGACCTATCGATGCTATTGCCGTTGACGGGATTGCGTTACTGGGTAGTGAAATTAAAGAACAACAATCAACATTGGTAAACAGTTTAGGAAAACATGTGATTGTGGTTCCTGACAGAGATGAAGCAGGACAAAAATTAGTTTGGGATAGTTTCGAAGCAGGCTGGAGTGTAAGTATGCCGGATTGGGACCAAGATGTCAAAGACGTCAACGATGCTGTGTGTAAATATGGTAGACTTCATACATTGTATACAATAATAAAGAATGCTGAAGATTCACAACTAAAAACTAAACTAAGGATGAAAAAATGGTTCGCATAAAGAATTTTTTAAAAAAAGCGATCTCAATTTTGTTTTTTCCTATCACTAAACTTGTAAACTACATCAAGTACAAGAAGAAGATTAGAGAATTGCAAAAGAGAGACCCGTTCATATACAAGTAGAATGTATTACGTTTTAGAAGGAATACATAAAGACCCAATGGATATGAAAACATTGGACAACAAAACAAAAAAGGAATATGGTCCTATGAATAAAATAAAAGCCAACGAGTTAGCAAAATCGCTGATTCAAAGAAACATTGATGACTTTTATCACAGAGCATGGGTAATTGAAAGATGATCATTTGGGGAATAACAGGAAATAATCACGATGCTAGTTTGGCAGTGATGGAATGGAAGGTAAAAGGATTAACGCCTAATTACCATCTTAGATTAAAATGGGCAGGCATGAGCAAAGATTTTAGTGGAGTTGCTGGAGATCCAACGTTGTGTCCTAAACTAATGGCAGAAGTAAGAGCAAATCCTAAATGGGCCTACCCTGCAAAGATTTATTTTTATGAAAAGCCTTGGAAGAAAACTATGAGACAACTGATTGCAGGACAAGGTTGGAAATGGGAAGAAAATGATATTAAAAAGTTTTTGGCAAAATCTGGTGTACACAATGTTCCTATAGAATATGTTGATCATCATCATAGCCATGCGGCATATGGATATTACACATCGGGATTTAAAAATGCGGCAGTTATTGTTTTAGATTCGATTGGTGAGTTTGAAACATTTACTATTTGGCACGGCAGAGGTACCAGGTTGGAGAAGAAGTACACACAACGTTATCCACACAGCATAGGTTTATTTTATTCAGCAATGACACAAAGATGTGGATTCAAAGCAAACGCAGAAGAATACAAATTAGAACAATTGGCGAAAAAAGGTAATTGGAGAAAGTATCATAGAATGATGATGGAAGAAATTATAGACACTAGAATGCCTTTCAAAACAAGAATAAATCTGCATAGAGGTTGTAATTGGTGGAGACCAGAATTAAACACAGAAGAAGACATGGCTGATCTAGCCGCAACTACACAGCACATTTTTGAACAAGTGTTGATGTGTGCAAGTTCGTGGATACAGATGCATATCAACACATCAAACATTATTTTGGTAGGCGGATGTGCATTGAATAAAACTGCTGTGAGTAAATTAAGTGCAGTTTGGGATGATATATGGGTGCCAACAAATCCTGGTGATCCTGGATCGTGTATAGGTGCAGTGTGTGCCAAATATCAAAAGCACATTGACTTTCACGGAGAAATGTGGTATAATAAGGACAATGGTGAAACAAAATAAAGACTACGGTTACGAGATACAGAAACTGTATCTTGAAATGATGTTGTGTGACGCAGAAACATTTGTGCGTTGTCAATCCATATTTGATTACACACTGTTTGATAGAAAACTTCAAGAAACAGCAGACTTTGTTAACAAATATGTAGCAGAATACAACTCATTGCCAACATACGACATTGTGAACAAGTCGTGCAATATTGAATTAAAGCCAGCAGAAAGTTTGACTGAAGAACATTTTAATTGGCTATTAGACGATTTTGAAACATTTATCAGACACAAAAGTTTAGAAAGAGCAATTTTAAAAAGTGCCGATATGTTAGAAAACGGCGAGTACGGTCCTGTTGAAGAATTGGTCAAGAAGGCAGTACAAATAGGATTACACAAAGATATAGGAACAGATTATTTTGACGATCCCAAAGCAAGATTGATGGGGTTGAAAGATCAAAATGGACAAGTGAGCACAGGCTGGACAACATTAGACAGAAAACTGTTTGGCGGATTTAACAAAGGTGAACTTAACATTTTTGCTGGTGGATCAGGAGCAGGTAAGAGTTTGTTCCTTGCAAACTTAGGTTGTAATTGGGTATTAAATGGATTGAATGTTGCATACATAACTTTTGAATTAAGTGAAGCACTAGTAAGTATGAGATTAGATTCTATGCTGACTGATGTGCCTGCTAGAGAAATATTTAAAGATTTAGATGGTGTAGAAATGAAAGTTAAACTGCTTGGTAAAAAATCAGGCAAGTTTCAAATCAAATACATGAGCAGTGGTAAGAACACAAACGATTTAAGAAGTTATATCAAAGAATATGAAATTAAAACTGGCAGTAAACTAGATGTTATACTAGTTGACTATTTGGATCTCATGATGCCAATCAATAAAAAAGTATCACCGGCTGATCTTTTTGTAAAAGACAAATTTGTTTCTGAAGAATTAAGAAACTTATCAATGGAATTAAATGTAATATTTGTAACAGCATCACAGTTGAACAGAGGTGCAGTTGAAGAAATAGAATTTGATCATTCGCACATAGCAGGAGGGTTAAGTAAAATACAAACTGCTGACAATGTGTTTGGTATATTCACATCAAGAGCGATGCGTGAGCGTGGTAGATATCAAATACAATTAATGAAAACCAGATCATCTAGTGGTGTTGGTCAAAAGATTGATTTAGAATTTGATATAGACAGTTTAAGAATTAGAGATTTAGCAGAAGACGAGTCGGGACAAAATTACGGTAGTGGTGGTGGTAATAGTACCATATACAATTCATTGAAAAAAACTTCAACAGTTATAGAAGATAATGCAACTGATTCGCCAGAACCTCAAGAAAAAGTTCCTAATCCTACAAAGGGAGAGTCGTTGCACAAAGCCAATACAGATAATACAGATCAAACAAAATTAAGGGACTTTTTAAAGAACCTTGATGACGAATAAATCATACAAAAGAATAGTAATACCCAAAGGTTTAGACTTAGGAACCAGTAGACGTACCTGTCTTCAATTGGCAAATACAATCAGTATAAGATCTGGTTTAGAAATATTTTCAGATGTTGAAAATATTCAACAAGGAGATTTGGTAATACTTGGCGGTGTTGGTGGACATGATGGTTTTCAAAAGTATCATGAGTCTTTTCAAGAAAAAAATATCGATTATGTGAACGTTGAAAAAGGATATTGTAATTGGTGGAAACCGGTTTACTGGAGAGTTACATTCAACGAAAATCAAATTTTAGATATAAAAGGTGAATACACCAACGAGCGATTTGTCAAATTTAAACTAAAAATAAAACAGTGGCAAATGGGGGAACAAGTATACATCGTTGCTCCTAGTCAAAATGGATTAGAAGTATATGGCATTAAACAAAATGTAGATCAATGGATAGAATCCACTACACAAGAAATTAAAAAACACACAAACAGACCAATCAAAATTAGAAAAAAGATGCCTAAGAAAGCAAGAGGTTCAAGAGGTTTTTGTAATTCTTTAGAAAACATTTACTGTGTGGTCAGTTTACACACCATGGCAATGACCGAAGCACTACGAGAAGGATGTCCTGTAATCAGTCTTGTGCCAGGCTGTGTAAAAGATTACAGTGTAAACTCAATTGATAAAATTAACAACTTGTACTACCCAGAAAACAGACAATACCTGTTCAACTGTTTAACCAATTTACAATTCAACTCTGACGAATTAATATCCGGTGTTGCTTGGGACACCATGAGCAAATACTACGGAATCAGCATCAGCAAACAAGCCTAGAGGCAGACAGCAAAATTCCGCAAAGCGGTAACGCAGAAATTTCAAATCCGCGAAGCGGTAAGCACAGCGATTTCGGTAAGCAATTTTAATCTATGATTTTTCTTTTGACGCCTCGTCTTTTGACATCAAGTGTGCTACAATGTATTCCACCGTCCCAAAACAAATAGTGTCTTTGTGGCACAACGTGACAGTCTATGTGTAAGGACTTCAGTTTTGCAAACAGTTTGGGTATGTGTCGTGCAAACACAATGTTGTTTCTGTCTATCACCAACACATTGAGATCAAAGCAAACTTCTTGACTGTAACCTCTCCAATTCTCCAAGTACTTGTCTATCCAAGCAATGTCCATTTTGTTTTTGGCTTCTGCATAATCTTGTACATATCTGTCCATTTTTAGTTCAGGCAAACAGTCACTCACATCAATCAACTGTTTGTTGTGTAAGCATTCAGGTACCCATTCCTTGCCTGCGTGTATCACTGTGTCATCATCTATCATGATGAAGCCGTGGTCAATGTGACCAAAGCCATTGAATCTTGTGCCGGCATTGTGATGAAATTTATACTCACTCAGTTCACGTTTGCACCATTCTAAACCTGAAGTTGTGCCAGGTCCTTCGTGATTCACAATGATGGAATCGCCCGCTTTGTACATGGTGGCAGTGTGCCACAACACTCTGTCCATCAATTTTTCTTTGTAGGTTTTGTCGTTCACAAACCAATCATCTTGGTTGTTCAAGTCCATCAACATGGGTGCTGGTTGGCTGATCCAACGATGACCTTGTTGAAACAACTGTTCAAATATTCGGTAATAACTGACGGAGTCAAAGTATCTGTCTGTGTAACTGGTGTAGGTTTGTATCACAGTGTTGCCCATTACCAGCAAGGCATCTCTAGGCACAACAGGTGCTATGGGAAACTGCACATTGAACTCAGGCATCTGCGTGTGATCATGATGTTTGTACACATTGGGTCGCATGACTTCAATGTTGCCTTGTTTGAGAAAGTCTGCCAACTGATCCAGGTCTTGTTTGGTCTCTTCTAAAATTTTATTGAACTGCGAGGCATTGTGATTAGTCAACAAGTGACTGATTTGTTCTGGAGTATATGTGTCTCCCACTATCACTGACTCCAACGGATCGTATTCTGTGTATATCATATGTTTAGATATTTTACGTGCATGAAACTTTGTAGGCTACGTCTTTTCACATCTGGTGTCACAATCTTTGTCACAGCATGATACAGGTCTTCATTGTTGATCACAATTCTGTTGCCAATGGGTTCCAGATACTCACCTTTGTCAGCATTGTCCTGTTTGAATAAAAATAATCCTCCATCTTGAAATTCCCAAGTGTCATTAAGAAAAAAGGTCACACCCACATAATCTATGTCTTGTTTGTCCCAAGGTAGGAATCTGTCTTTGTGCCAAGTGCTCACATAGGGATATTTCATTTCATGATAACGCAGTGTGTGGTCATGTCCTGTGAGTAATTCTTTAGTGAAGTAGCCTTGTTCAACCAGCAAACCAAAAAAGAAATCTTTGGTTTCATGATTGAGATAGAATAGACTACAATCATCTGTTTCGTGATGATCTTTTTCATCATCGTATCTTTCAAAACGTCCACCATGTTGTGTGATATCATTTTGTATCAACTGATTAATTTTTGTCAGTTGTTCAGCATTTAAAAAATTATCTTTTATAATCATTGTAACTGTCCTTTCAAAACAGTAAAATATTCTTCTGTGGCATTTATGGGTATGATGAAAAATTTATGATCATCTCCTTTTAACAAATCAAACAGTGTGCCAAACTGTCCCACTATGCTGTAACCTGCTTCCTCAAATATTGTTTTTGCTGTTGCCACTATGTTGTGATGCTGTGGCATCAATTGTTCCTTGTGCAGGATATCAATATATTTAATACAACTCAACACACCCGGCAAACTGTAATTGTAAGTGAAACCGTGTTCCCAATCAAACTCTTCAGGCAATGCATCGTCAATTTTTTTGTTGTACATGGTGATACTGAGAGGGAAAAATCCTCCTGTGATGGCTTTGCCCATGGTGAATATATCTGGCTGAATAGGAGTTTGTTTCCAACCAGCAAACGAACCTGTTTTGCCTCCGCCTATAAAAATATCATCCACAATCACAATCACACCTTGTTGTTGAATCTGTTTTACTTTGTTCCAAAATTCTTCTGTGTTGGGTCGCAACTGTTGTCCATACGAACAAGTTTCCACCATCACACACATCACTTCTTGCCAATCTACTGCGTTGGTATCAAAATCTCTTTTCAATCTAATCACTTGATCATATGGCTTCAATGTGTAGAAAGGATCATTAAACAAACTGTCTCCCATGTTGTAATTTAAAAACGTGGATCCATGATAACTGTTTTCAAAGCACACAATCTTTGTGCGTTTGTGTTCTCCCACAAGTTTTTGATAAGCACTGGCAAGTTTGATGGCACCTTCATTGGCATCTGATCCGCTGAGAGCGAATATACTTTTGTAGCCTGTCATTTGAAACAATGTGTCGGACAATTGATAACTGGGTTCATTTAAGTAAAGGGTTTCATTTCTCACAATACTTTCTGCTATTTCTGGTTTTACTTTGATGTTGTCATACACATAGTCTAAAATGTCATGTCTGTCAAATCCCAAAGTGAAACAACCATAATGCAACAACGGATCTATAATTTTCTTTCCGTCATCAATATAACCATATTGCCAGTGTGGTTTTGCCACATTGGTTAATCTTTGTACACCCGGTATGAGTCCTTTTAATGATTTCATATAGTTAATTATTGAATTTCAAATACCAATTGATCGTATGTGACGTCTGCTGAATCTGTAAATTGTTTTTTGGATTCTAATGCAACTGTTATAGGCAAATCCATATCCACAAAGTTTTGAACAGAAACTTTTTTAGTTTCTCCTTGATGGAAAGTTTTATCTAGTTTGTGCATTTGATCATTCACTGTTAGTGTTATGCCATAGTCGTCAGTTAATTTTTCACTGCCTTCAACAAAATTCTTTCTGTTAAACGTTGTGGTACATATAGAACTATTGCTGTCAAACACAAAGTCTACTTCCGTTTTTTCTTTTACGTCGCCAAATGAAATATCATAAATTAAACTGATTGTGTTCACACTATCAGAATCAAACAAAATTTGATCACTCATCAACAACGGCAAATTTTCTTCAGCATCATTAATATTTTCAAACACAACTGCATCATTGATCATCACAGTTAAATTGTTTTTGTATTGATGTTTTTCCAAACTAAAATATTGTTTGTTGTCTTCTTTTGGACAACGCAAAATAAAAATTTTATTCATGCTCTATACTGTCTTTAAATTTAACCATGGCTTCTTCAAAACTTAAATGGTCTCCTGGTAATTTTAACAAAGTCAATGACAGTGTCCATCTATCTTGTATGGGATCTGGATTGTGTGTGTTGTGTAGTTGACCAACATTCATCAAACTGGGTTTGTTAATTACTGCTTGATGAATCAACTCTACATCATTTTCATCTGCACTATAACACTTGTAACATTCGATGTCTGGTTCTATTCCTGCTTCTTGAAAACTTTTGTTAATCTGTGTTTCATCATGATTAATTTCAATATACTCTTTATCTGATTTAAGTTTGTACCATTTCGTTGTGCTGGTTTCAGGACCCCAAGTAAAATTAAGTTTACAGGCATCTCTTTGTCCAGGAGGGACCACAGTGTCGTTGTGGATCGGTATTGCTCCTCCATTGGGTTTGGTATAAAATCCTTCGATCACATTTGATATTTTTAAGTTGTATTGAGCAAGCCATTTGAACAACTCGTCTGGCAGTTCAGATTGATCAACGTATGTGATGAAGTCATTTTCCAGTGGCTTGTCAAAGCATGTGGGTTTGTTCATTGTAAATGGTAGTTGTATGTATCTATGATATATGTTAAAGTCCATGTGTAAAAATATTTATAAACTGTTGAATTTAAAGGTTGTAGGTATGGTTCTGGTAGTGATAGACACATATACGCCTCAACAAACAATGGCCCGTGTATTGACGTGTATGACTGTTTAACAGGCGGTTATTAAGGCATTCTATCAGTCAATTATGCTGTCAAAACTATCGCTTTTTATATAACTATTTGTGATGTCGAACGAAATTCAAAACAAAAATATCAATTTGAAACAATGGGCCGATGGTAATGAGCCGCCGTTCAATCCAGAAATGGAAGTGGAAATTAAAGACTTTGTGGGCGTATTCAAAAAAGCATTCACAAAAGAATGGTGTGACCAAACAATAAAATATTTTGACGAAATGACAAAAATGGGTTTTGGTAGATCCATCCAAGAAATTTCAGGAGCACCAAGACATCTTAAAGACACACAAAACTTTAACACTACAAGATTGTATTCGCAAGGAGAAAACTTGTTGAGTATTGTAGGAGTGCCCGGAGTACAAGAAAAATTTTTAGATACATTTTGGGCGTGTTACAACGGAATTTACAGACATCAGTTTTCATCTTTGCAAACAGAAGGTGCACCACAGATGGTTTATGAAATGAAGATACAACGAACTGCACCTGGTGAAGGTTATCATGTTTGGCATTGGGAACAAAGTAGTAGATCCGATACAACAAGATTTATGGTTATACAGGTTTTCTTAAATGATGTAGAAGAAGGTGGCGAAACAGAATTTTTATATTACCCTAGAAGATTAAAAGCAGAAGCAGGAACATTATTAATATTTCCTGGAAATTACACACATACACACAGAGGCAACCAGCCCCTATCTGGACCTAAGTACACAATTAATACCTGGTTAGAATTCTAAGACTGGTTGCTTAATTAATTTAGATTATTGTTCGAATGACTTTACAGCCTTCTCTACAATTTTTTCCATCTTGTTATAAATCTTTATAAAAAAATTTTTAATAGATGTGATCACGGATGTGATTATTTGTTTGACTTTTTTCATAGCCTTTTCTCCCTTGTTAGTGTTTTTGGTTTGCCTTAATAAACAAAGCATTTTTGCTTTGTTCTTTATTATTTACACAAGGTTTGATAGAATTTATCTGCTACTATTGAAAGTTTTATTGCGACATAAATGCATGAACGACTTTTTGTGCTAGTATTTTCCATTCAGCAAGTTCGCCAATTTCTTGAACATGATGAGCCTTTGCGCCATTGTGATAAGAACAACGAATTTGCATCATTCCTTTTTCTGGTCTTGCATCTGCGGTAACACCTATAGCAGTTTGACAATCTCCGTTAACTAATTCTAACACATATCTTTCTGCCATTAATTCAATTGTGGGCCATTCTAATATTTGAGGATTCCATATATCTTTCATTTTGACATCGTCACTTCTTATCTGTACAACAACCTTTCCTTGTCCTGCCGCAGGTAAAAGTTCTGTTTCTGGCATCACAGTGTGTTGAACTTCAATGTTCAATCTATCTAACGCACACTTTGCCATAATGATTCCATCAACTTCTTGTTTAGCAATTAAATCTATTCTTGTTTGAATATTTCCTCTTATAGGCACAAAACGTAAATCTGATCTTTGATCTTGTAACATTTTTGCTCTGCGTGGGGCACTTGTTCCTATTCTGTATCCGCTAGGAATAGAATCAAAATTTTCGAAAGGTCCAATCAACACATCACGTCTGTCACCTTGCTCCCAAACACATCCTAATATTTCTGTGCCGTCTGCTATTTCAGTTCCAACATCTTTGGCACTGTGTATCGCACAATCTATTTCACCTGAAAGTAATTTGTCTTCTATGGCAGAACAAAAAATATGTTTGCCACCCATTTCATGAATAGGAGTCTTTTGATCAATGTCTCCTTGACTTTTTATTTGAACTAATTCGTAGGGCTGTACTAAACTTGATGCGGCTCCGTCTGCTTGTCTAATGGCGAGAGGTGAACCTCTTGTGCCTATTTGAATCATGATGTTGTTATGCACTACCCCAAGGAACAGGATTTCCAAGTTTATCAAAAACTACATCGCCGGTGTCTTTGTACTGAGCCACCATTATTCCTTTGCCTGATCCTTTGCCAATGTATTTGCAAGGTTTTATTTCTCTATCGTTGTGATATCTTGTGGCGTGATGAGTTACAATTCCTCTTGCTTTTACACCGGCCATGTTATCTACCTTGTCCTACATTAAACTTTAAACTGCGTTTTTTTGATTTATTCATTGAGCTCATTTTGCATTTGCTCTTTTTTCCGGCTTGACTTGTTTTTTTTGGAGTAGGTTCGTGAGCTATAAAATTTTTTGCTAGTTTTGCCATGTTATCTTCCTGCTTGTTTTTTGGCTTTTAGAGCCTCTTTGACTTTCTGTTGAATTATTGCTTGTCTAATTTTTCTACCTATTGGTAATTTTTGCACTGCATAGAACTCTTCGCCTCTTTTTGTAGTCCACTCAACTTCAACTTGATTGGCTTTGGTCCCACCTTGGTAACTTTTTACTGCTTTTTTAAAACTCATAGCAGTGATTTCTTTCACCTGCTCTGCTTCTTCGGCAGTTTTATCAATAAACTTAAACGTTCTTTCTTTAGACATATATTCTCCTTATTTTGAAGTATTTATTAAATGGTAGTATAATTCTACTTCTTGACAATCAAAAACAGATATGCTATACTGAATAGTATGAGCGAAAAAACTTCACAACTTTTAGAAAATTTAAAAAGTATTAGACAGAAAGAACCCGAAAATGAGTCAGCGACAGTTCCTCTTGCCAGTAATGTAGATCGTGATAGAATTTACAGCAATCTGAATAATCACATACATTTGATCAACAGGGATGGATCAAAGTACAGAGGCAAAATATTCAAAAGAAGAATCACTTTAACAGGCATAAACGGTGATAATTTCTTTGCCCATGCTTATGAAACTGCTGATGGTAGGTGGTTTGATAGAAGTGGATTACCTTGTGCTAAACCAGGCACAGTGGTGACACAATCTGATGAAGAAGTCGATCAAGGGGACGACAGTCAGTAATCAATATGTGTTTAATGCATACCAGTTATGCTAAATACATATACGTTCAGGCATCAGCCCGGAAGTAGGAGTTATCCGAAGGAACGCACCTAACTTATAACAGAGGAGGGTGATATGAGCAGATTCAGTCATCTACTTAAAAACTATACGAAAAATTCGCAAATTGCCAAAAAAGCAATGGATCTTTTTCGTGCTAGAAAAGAAGTGGACATAAATGGCAACGGTACCACAGGGTATCGTTTTAAAGCAGGTCCGCACAAGGATCAAGTTGCTGGTCACAGAACAACTAAATCCAACAATAACTGGAAATAAACTATTTTTTACAGAATAGAAATGACCCGCTGGCGGAACTGTATCTAAACTTTAGATTTCGCCAGTGTGGTTCACTCCATATAACTTTTTCCCAACTACGACAATCCGCATTGCTCCAACCACTATCCAATCTCATTTTTACCTGATATCGTGTTTTAGGAGAATGCAATGCAGTTTCCATGAAACGAACTAGATCCACAGAAGTGAATGCAGAATCGCCGTCTAGGGTGTGTCGGATGGTTTTTTTAGTTTGTCGAGTGGGTCGCATACTAAATGTATATTTATCCATGCGATAAATATTAATATGCGTTACAGAGAATTTAAAACAAACATCAACGAAGCCACTATCGCGGCATCTACACCGTCCAGCATTCCTACGTATATTGCTAATCTAAATCAATTACTAGCAACCAATCAAGTCATTCCAGCAGGTAAACAAGGTGAGATCAATTTTCTGCCTGAGCCCAATCAAAAAGTTAACAGTATTGCAGATGTTATCAAAGGCAAGGTCAACAACGAACCTGCAGAAATACAAGTGAGCAAGGTGTTCAAAAGTGCCGATGTAAAAGGCAAATCGGGTAGATCATTCAATCTAGGCAATGCGACAGAAGGCATGTTTGCTACTGCTATCTACAACAGACTTGTGTCAGATAAAGATGTCACAGTACAAGGATTACAATCTAGTTTGGCTAAGTTACCGCCACACAATAAAAATGGTGTAACTGTTGGTCCTGTTGAAGTTAAGGATCGCAAGGGTGTCTCAGACAAAGTTCAAATGTTTATCAAGTTAGATGTAAGCAGTTATGAAGGAATCAGAGATCCACAATCTTTACAAAATTTAATTCCACATCTTCAGTCAATTGTGAATTATGTAAACAATGAAGAAATTAAAACATTGACTAATGAATTCAAAACAAACGGCACTGTTGATTCTGTTAAAGTAATATCTGATGGTGTTACAGATGCTAAAAGTTCTAAGGTAGATGTTGAAGTGGTTTATTTGAACGACAAAGGTGAAAGAAAAACTGTAAGATACGAAAGATCAGTTAAGACTGGTGGAGTAAAACAATTTGGACAAGCGTCAGCCGGTGGAGCCAAAGATGAAGATGATGCAGGTAAATCAATCACAAGAACAGAAAGATATGATTTACAAGAACAATTTTGGGACGATTTTCAAATTGACATTTCAGCATCTGAAAACGATTTTGTGGATTGGACTGATTATGTTGAAGCATACGATTTCACATATGCTGAAGCGGCAAAACAATTGAATGAAAAATTAAAAGGTGACAAAAAAGAAAAACAAACTGTACAAATCATATTTGATGTGATTAAAAAACACGGAGTTGGTGATAGACCAAATGCCAAAACTGTAGACTTTGGTCCTAAAGGCTATAAGATATTAGATTATAAAAAATTAGATGAGTTTGTGGCTAAGACCGATTTAAATGCAAAATTTATTAAAAATCAAAAAAGACCTGGTGTGTCTATACAGGATCAAGGTGGTACAGACTTTGTGACCATAAGATTATACAAAGGTGAAACAAAAATGACCAACATGATAGAGCGTGGTCCAGCATTAGAAAAAATTATAAAAGTAAAAGAAGGATAAGGAGATAAACAATGGCGGCAAACGGAATATCAACTCTAGCAAATAAAAAATTAAGACAAGATACTAAACTCGCTAAGGCACTTGCAAAACGTGAAGGCAAAACAGTTGCCGCTGATGGAACTATTAGTGGTGCAACAGATACCAATGCGAAGTCTTACAGAGCAAGAAACACTTTAGACGCAACACAACTACCCACAAGATATAAAACAGATAATACATTGGACGATAATGCCAATGCGGATGGATTAGTTGTTGGAAGACCTTGGACAACATAATAGATTAAACCTCTGCTGTGCTCTGCGACAGTGTTGCATGACTGCCGCAGATTCAACTCGAGTTGCCTAAGGAAAGCATTAACCGTGTCTGACGTGGTCAATACTATCCATAGTGTAACAGATTATTTTGGTGTTGTCAACGGTTAAGGATTACCAAAAAATCACAATCAAAAAAAAATTTTGTAGGGTACTTACGCAACCTGGGGACCAGTTTTGCAGTCAATGTCAAATGGACACAGTGCCAATTGAGCGTGAAGTTCTTCAATGTGTGCACCAGCCAAATCAAATTCTATCTCCACTTCTTCTCCCAAAGGATTGAAATTGTCCATGATGCCACGTTTGTTGGCTCCGTTCAACCATACCAATATGTGCTTGTCAAACCATGCTCTTTGATTGAAAGGTTGATCCAATTCTGTGGGTTTGATGTGTACGTGTGTGGGATCTTTCAATGCATGATGAGTCAACAGACGGCGTATCACCAACTGGCATCTGTCTTGATAACCAAAGTTTGCCGCAGTGTGCAGTCGTTGTGTGTTCATGATGTAGCACCAATCATCCTGCAGAGTGGGATACATCACATGAGACTCCAAATCAATCAGATAACTGTGATCAGCCTGCAGAGTGATGTGATATCTGTCTTCCACATCTGCGTGTGCTTGATAACAGGAGCCAGGCGGAACCACTATGATTTTGGCTTGTCCCACTGGTCCCAACTTCAGCATGAGATCTTGCATGATGGGTGTGTCAAATTCTGGTTTCAACTGCCATGCATCATAGAAGAAATTGCCCTCACAGTGATTGATGTCCTGTTTGTGCATGGTGTCCCATGAGTCCTGTTGCAGTGTGTGATGTTGTAGATCCCGAGCAATCTCATCACTGCGAACCTGGATGTCAGTTCTTTTAAACATATGCATGTACTTATTTTGGTGTGTGAGGTGTGAGAGGTTGGTTTGGTTTGATCCTGCCCTGTGGATAACTCTGAAACGGTTAAATACACACACAATGAATCCCAATCACATACCAGGCTGGATAAACCAAAGACATCAAGACAGATTGGCACAAACACTGCACACCATGAAACCCAATTCACGCATACTGGAGATTGGTTGTGGGTTTGGCAGAAGCACATATCAAATCATGACACACATGCCAGAGAACAGTGTGTTGCACACTGTGGACACATTTGAACACCTGAGTCCACAAAAGTTTGCCAAAAAACATTTCAAACACTACAAACGCAAGTCACTTGAAATGGATCCCCAATTGTTCAAACACCTACACCAGATGCAGGTGATGGGACAGAGAGGCTTTTGGAATCACATCACAGCACAACATCCACGACACAGCAGTGTGACAGCATATCAAATGATGAGTGTGGATTACATGCAACAGCACCCAGACAACACATACGATATGGTGTATTTGGACGGTGATCATTCATATGTCACTGTGCAGAAAGAGATTGCACACTACGAACACACAGACATCATGTGTGGCGATGACTATGGACCAGCACACCCAGGTGTTATACAAGCAGTGGACGAGTTGAGATCAAAACACCCCACACGTGCATGGCAACCCTCAGAACAACATGTAAGAAGTGGATATTGGGTAGTACGCAAGTAACACACCAAAAGGCACCTGCAATACCAAAAAATCAAATTACAAAAAATTAAGGTGAAGTACTTATCGTTTCGAGGTGGTGATTTGGCACCTATATGCTTGTTAAATTGCTGTTGTAGATTTTGTGTTTATATGTCGGCCCACCACCGAAAAGTTTTTTTTATTTTGTAATGCCCCTGGGGAATGATTTGATTTGATATTGCATTAGGGTTGGGAGTGCGTAACGAGGGCACGCGGCACACTCCCCTAGTGCTGTAACCCTACACGGGTCTAAGCACTGTGTTGGTGGCCATTGCGGGCCATGTGTCTGGGAATGCCTTAGCCAGGTCACTCACCTTCAACACTGTACGCAACGACACTTCTCGTAAACGTCTTGCATGGTCCTTGATCCACTGCACAATTGCCGCATGAGTCTCAGGAGTGAATGCATACGAGCTCAGCATGCCATCCTTCACAATCTGATCTATACGCAACAACTTCTCACGCAGTGTGTCTATGGTCAAGTCTATG
>TARA_R110000803_G_scaffold136034_1_pt1 | contig 44984 bp, 54 predicted proteins | sample TARA_R110000803 | Tara Oceans TARA_R110000803 (sample SAMEA4397772) | marine metagenome | biome: Polar Biome; feature: [SRF] surface water layer (ENVO:00010504); material: water (ENVO:00002006), including particulate matter (ENVO:01000060) such as... | depth 5 m | reverse complement strand
GTGTGGGTTGTTTTTCATTTTAGTTTGTGTTGACGCACGAGTTTACGTGCTTGTGGTTCGTGGGTGAAGGGTTGTAAGTCGATGAAGTTACATCGGCGTACTTGAGTGACGGTGAAGACCCATAGAGGAACTTCTGCTGTTTTGTAGGCGCGGCCGGTGTCAGTCTCCATTACATACGCGATGTCTTGTAGCATTAACGCGAAGCGTTGTCGGAGGATGGGTTGGCGGCGGCCTTGTAAGTCGAGACACATTCCCACGTAATCAGTAGGTTCGACAAAAACGTAGTGGTGAGTGTCTGACTTGTTCATACGTGGCATGTATAAGCACTCACCGTTGGCGCGGAGAACGTAATAGTCGATGATGTATGACGCGAATAGTTTTAGTTTCATGTGAGTTTGTTAAGTTCGCGTTTGAATTTACGTCTTGAGACGCGGACAGGAAAGCTCCGGTGAGAGTAGGAGCTTTCTTCTATCGAGTAATAATTAATCCGTGGTATATGGATAAACTTACGACGGAATGTCGTCCAAATGTAAACATAAATTCCCATGATTTTACATTCACGTTTATGTGGGCGAAGTAGTTTCATTTTCATGATGGAACATGGACATAGGTGATGCGTATGCCATATACGTCGATGGTAGGTGAATCCACGATGGCTAGGTGTGGAGTAGTGGCGTTGAATACTCTTGCGAGTTCTGACGCGGCGGCATAGTCATTGCATTTAATGTATATGTGCATTGGTTTATTGGGTTAGTGGTTTAGTCTGTTCGGTCAAATCCGCATTGCTCTGCATACCATGTTTCAAATGCGCAGTGACAATCACCACATAAATTGTCAGGGTGTTTGTTTATTAGTATCGCTCCGCATTGCTCACATTCACCACCGGCTGGTGCGATGATGTCGAGTATAGTACCTAGGGTGTTCTTACAGTGAGAGTAAGACTCCAGCCATAAGAAAACTTCAGGCTCGGTGAGATTTGTAAGTGCGATACGGTTATCGCCCGCTATAAGTACGAAGTCTTCACGTCCATACGAGAATCCAGTCTCCCACTCCATGAAACCGAATCCGGTCATGCGTTGGAGAACTGTGATACGTAAATTAGGACTCACGTGATATACCCAAAACTGTCCGTCAGGGTCTTGATCACACGGGTGAGCGACACGCCGGAACTGCATGCCGTAGGTAAGTAATAGTTGGTTGTTCATAACGTTAATTATTTAATTGTTGGTGGTTTGTCGAGGTGTTTCCAGTGAGTAGGTTTGTAAGCCCTGACGGTATAATAGTCAGTCCCGTCAAGCTCTAAATCAATCATGACATATATGCCATATTCTTCGTCGCGCCCGTGAACTTCGCCATCGGTGCGTGTATGCACTAAGACGGGTATGTCTTTCGGCATCGTTGATATCGGTTTCCATTTATTATGTTTCATAACACCCCAAAACCCCAAGCCGGTTAAGGCTCAGGGTAATAGGTTTATATGTGTTATGCCGGATGTGCAGCGTGCCAGTCAGTCCATTGCTCAAGCAACTCGTTCTTGAACGTCACGATATGCATGCCACCAAGCCTAGCGTTAATTTCAATCAACTCCAAGTCCTCAAGTGCCCGTAAGATACCGGCGTTCTCGTCCACGTCCTTGATGAACGCTTGATTGTCAGACAACATATGTCCTTCATCGATCAAGCATCTTGTCACGGTCATTTCAGGTGCGCCATCTTCAGCGTTAAACAGCTGTAAAGCTGGTTGATTCTTGTCAGCATCATAGCATCTGACGACTAGGTTGACGAAGGTTTTTAACCAACGTGTTTTAATGTAGTATTTGTTCTTCATATAATTACTGGTTCGATGTTTAATAACTCCCAATCCATCAGCCCGTCCATAGACTCAAACTGTTGCTGAGTCATCTCCTGCTTAACAGGTAATTTACGTTTCCGAGTTCGGGGGGAGGAGGTTTTCGGTGAGGTTAGGTAGGATGTTCGTGGTTGCTTGCAGACTTCGAAACGAGGGACTTCGGTAAGGTCGGAGTATGGGACACGCTCGACGAATGAGTCGTCTTTCGGGTCTCGGAGAATGGCGGTAACACCATCGTTGAGGCGAGATACTACTTGACCGTGGAGCGGGTGTGTGAAGTAGATGTTATCCACTACGCGTCGCCACTCCGGTTGCTTTTCAAGAATCTCCGGTGAGCCAGTGTGGTGTGCCTTACGAGAAGTCAACCGTTTGTATTTATGGTTGAATTGCCGATGGGTCAGGCCGGAGCGTAATATTGTGTATGTCCCACACGCGGCGAGTCTCCCGACCGTCCAACCACAATTCCAAAACGCATGGAATTGTGGCATGGGTGACCGGTTGTCTTGCATGTGGGTTACTAGGGTGTATGCAGGTGACATGGTATTAAGGGCCGTCAGGCAGGTCATTGTCCGTGAAGACGTTAGGTGTATTGTCGATGCGGTCTTGTGCTTCGTCGAGGATGCGCGCTGTGCGTTCATCGTTGGTTTCTGCACCACGCGGCATTGTTACCGAATCAATCGTTATGTGGGTGTCTAGGTATTTGAGGTCTTTAGCTAGACGCTGAACGACTACCCGTGCTAGGGATAGGTTAGGTTGGGGACGTGTGACTAAGCGTTTTAAGTCGCTTATGTCCATACGGACTCGGTCCTCTGTATTTTGGTGTTGTGTCATGGTGAGTAGGGGAGGGAACATTACGCTCCCTCCCATTAGATGTTATTAGACAAACAGTTTACGGCCATTGGCGACCCCTTGTTTGTTAGCTCCGGCCTTGATAAGGGCAAGGGCTACGATGTCGGCATATTCAGGATTGCCGTCGGATAGGCGGGAGATTAACGTCCCGTATTCTGCATAGTAGTATTGTGTAGTTGCGATACGTGATTCGGTTAGTTTCACGATGGGCTTGAGTTCATCAGCTATGGCTTGCAGCCGACTGGTGAACTGTGGACTTGGTGCGAGTTGTTGGTTACTCATGGTTTTTTCTGTAATGACCGGCGGGGCTTGGTCTGCGTTTTGCTCCCTATCTCCCCTTGGCTATCTCCATTATACTATATACCGGCGGATAAAAGAGCACGTTCTTGGAAAACTTTCTCCTTACCGGGCGAACGACCATAAGTCTTATAATCCCTTATCTCACTCGTAATCTTTATTTACGTGTTATGGGCGTGATGATGTCGGGAGGCACGTGACTGCTGATGGTCGTGCGCCCTGCGTAAGTAATGGCCATATTCTTCGATGGTGTTGGTGTGTCCCACACGAGTTCATTTTTTTCTCGTCCCTGTATGTGCGGTTGTTGGTGCAAACTAGGAGGGGGGGGTCAGGTAAGTAGTTAGCTTTTCTTTATAGTATATATATATATTTTTTTTATATATCTTAGATACCCTCCCCTCTTGAATACTTAGGAAACTTGATATATAAGGTAAGATGTAATATCAAGAACACCGGCCTATTTGTTTGCACCAGCAAGCGCGCCAGCTTTCCCGCAAACGTGCTTGAGAGTGAGAGGATGATGATGGGCGTAACGAGTAAAGGTAGATTACTAGACGTGAAAAGAGGAGACAGCGTTAGCCATCTCCCCTTGTGCGGTTTGTGTTCGCTTACAAGTGAAGCAATAGACACTCGCATACATTCCTTGCACCTGCGTGGTGGGATACAGCTTTAGACAGCCGATCATGCTCACGTGTGCCTATTGACTCTTTTATCAAAGCCTCATTTAGCAGTTTAATTTCCTTAATGGCGTGGGATAGTTTATCCTCGATGCGTTCTTTTATAGTCATAACACCCCAAAAGCCCACCCCCGTTTAAGAGGGCAGGCTGTCCGGTTTTGGTTGTCTTACTCTGCTGCTTTGGCAGCCTTAGCGTCCTGCTTCTCCTTGAGTAGTCCGGCGAGCCTAGCAGCCTCCTCAGAGTCTCCTTCAAGGTTTGCTGTCATCATGGCCAGCATTAGGGCTTGCACGCTGACCGATGATTCTGGCGCATAGGTTTCGAAGTCAAAAAGGATAACTCCTTCATCATCCATGCGTTTCTCACTCAAGGGCAATCGGGCGAAGATGTATTCAACTCCGCGTTCGATGATATTACGCTGCAATGCATCAGGACATCGGGCGAGATCCTCATAGTTTTCGGGCATATTCTCGACTCGCTTGATAGTGGCTCCGATTTGGTTGTCAGCACGTTCACTGATATTAGTTTCTTTCGTTCTCATAGTATTATTTTCTGTAATTGCGGGAGGATCTTTGGCCGTTTGCCTGTCCCCTCCCAGCAATTAGAACCTACCACCGATCGCTGAAAAGCGCAACCCATATACTCTCAAAAACTCCGCATATCTTGCTCACCCATTTCCGCCTGATATGGCCTTCCCCCGTCTGCTAGTTTTCCAGCATTTCCCTAGTGCTGGTTTTCCTACACTTCCGGCCACCAGCCATGCACAATTCTTTGCCGTGTTAGACAGATCCGTTAGACCCGGCGAATCTCCGAGGGGTACCTTTGCCCTCACCCCATGCGCGTATGCTATATACACCCTCCTCTCGAACTAGTGAAATAAGACCAGAAAAACTAGAGGAAAATAACACAAGCTACGGAAAACATAATGCCTACCATACCAATCGTTCTGGATATTTCTGCTTGACAACGTCCCGTTTTTATGCTACCTTACACGCGTAATGAGGCAACAAAAGGACAAAGACAAAACCATCGTAGCGCGCCCGATCATCCGACCGCTCCCGTCCACCCGTCCTGACCTCGAACGCTATTAACATGGAACCCGCCATATCAATAACAGAATTCACCGACGGTAAAGAGGACTCCTCCATCTTGCCCAAGGACTTCTTCAACACTGGTGAACAACGTTTACCTGTTGCTAAGTGGAGAAATGTCAGTGTGAAACTGTTCCTCGGCGGGACTCCTATGGCGGAGATCAGTGAGATGGTTGGTCAAGAAGTGGAAGAAGTAAAGGCTTTTATCCATTCGTCCGCCGGTCAGTACATTATTAAGGAGCAGACTGAGGACGTTGATAGTATAATTGAAAGCATCATTCGTGGGAGCAAGATGGATGGTGTGTTGGAGATGCTACGTATCAGGGATAAGGGCAGTAGTGATGGGGTCAGGCTCGCGGCGATTAAGGAGCTTCGTTCCTGTGAAGAAGCACTCGACGCAAGTAAGGGTCAGTTGCCACCTGAACAGGCCAAAGCCGAACTAGAGAAACTTTTGAAAGAAATGTTAACACAACCAGAACAATAATATGAGTGGATTAATACTTAACGGAATGTCAGCGGAGCAGATTGAAATTGTGCTTGACGCGTATTATGGCGGCACAACATGGCGAACCAGCGGGTCTATGACAGCTGCGCAGATTGAGACAGCACTTGATGCTTATTATGGGAACACTGTTTGGCGTACGGATGCTAACACCCAGAACTCCGGTGCTACTATTGAGTCATTGCTTGACACGTATTACGGTAATACTGATTGGAGAACTGGAAGTAGCCCTACTGCCGTGGCAGACAAAGAAACCGCGTATGCTCTCACGGGCATTAGTGCTGGTGCGCTTTATGAGACTACTGACACGGGGCAGATTCTTGAGAAGACAAGTCATGTTCTGGCGATTGCACAGAGTTTTAATATCTCGGATGCTGGTAGTCCTGAGGCATTTGGAAGTCTGGACTGTTCGGGAATATGGAATCGTGATGCGACCTTAGTCCAATACAATGCAGAAAACTCTAGTGCGGTGATGGTGCATGACGGGACATCTTGGGTAATCAAACCTTCAAACAAAGCAAGTTTCACTGCTCCCGCTAGTGCTAACACTGTTCACCCTGCCGATGTGGCGGGAGCATGGACAACGGACGCATTTGGAACGGGAACAATCGGATCTGGCGCAGTTACCGTCTACGAACCTCGCAACTGGAAACATGATGGAGTTCTCTTGGTCGAGAACAACGACGAGAAACTACTTCTAGTAAACCTACCAGACACTCAGCAAACAAAAGTGGTTGGCGAAGGTGGACGGGTTGAACGATTCACTGGTGCTGCTACCCCAGACCTTTACGGTTCGTTCTTCGTATCTGCTGATGGTTCGCCAACGGACGCGGTTTCAGGTCCGTTAGACGAGGAATACGTATGGGACGGGATAAGCGGATGGTTCGGGGGAGTTAGTGGTAACACTGCTTGTTATCATTCTGGAACCAGATGGGAACTTGGCTGGTATGCAGGAGATGACCACCATTCAGACCCATGTTCTGTGGACGTTCATCCGTCTAACGCAACCGGTTGGGTTTCTGGAAGTCTTGGAGGGCTAGGTCAAGTCAACATCTATCCTGAGTCTGTCGAGACTAACTGGTCAGACATTATTGGGACATTTGAACTAACAGTGAATGTGGTTAATGTTGGTGCTGGAGCGCAACCTATAGTAGATTTTGTCACCTACTCTGATGGTGCTACGTTGTTTGGTTGGGTAGAGGCCAAACCATTAACCTTTACAAGAGAGACTGGATACCAAGCAGTTGAACTAATCACCATAGATGGCGGGACTATTGAAGTGAGTTCACCCTTCCTGTTCACGAACGGAGACGCTACGGGAGAGGTCTATTTACCCACGATTCCCAAGGCTCGTGCAATAACCATCGAATTTAACCGCTAACCTCTAACACGATTATGAAAACATATCTATTCGACATAGCCACAGGCTACATGACATTGGCAAACGCTAACAAGCGTTACCTCAAATACGAAACCACTGGCACAGGCTGGGATCGTGTGGTCACTCCACTCAACGAGATCCGTCAATCCGATCTTGAGTTCGACAACACTCAAACCCTACAAATCGTGGCTGATGTCGTTACTGTTGTCCCTCGTCCACCTAGTCCACCCCAAACACCTCACATCACCCGTCGATTCTTCCTGCGCTCACAAGACTCCTCAGTCTTCCGCATCACAGTGACAAACGCTGGTGCGCTTAAAGCAACTAAAATCACCTAACCACTATGAACAAATCAGCAACATTCCTTATCCCGGAACTAAACCCCCGGTCTCGCGTTAAGCTAATCCTTAACAATCTCGGCACTCGCACAGCACAAGTTCAGATGGAACTCCCGTCCGGCTACGTCGACCTCCCCGATGCAGGTTCCTTATCCACCGGTGATACCTTCTCTATCACTATGGAAGTCCCTCCCGCATTACCTAATGCCACCCTCTCTAATCTTCAAGTAGTTCTCACTGCCGGAGCCGCTGAAGTTGTCGAAGCCCAATGGCAGGAAATACCCCACAACTAATCCCATGAAAACAACGCCCCAAAACATTAAAGATACCAAAGAAGTTATCTCCCTCCTCGCCGCTGTCACCACCGTCCTATTCGACGCGAAACGTGACGACGATGTGATCGACCTCGCGGACTTGCCCAAAGCATTCGCCATCATTCCGACCATCTCTCCGGCATTTGATGGGATTTCCAATGTGCTCGCCGAACTCAAAGACCTTAACACTAAGGAAATCGACGAGCTTACCACCCACGTACAGGACAAGTTCGAAGCAGTCATCGACGCTGATGTCTTCGAGACTCTCTCCGACGTTCTCCTCATCGCTGCTGCCGGTAAGCGTATCTACGACCGTCACACCAATCAGGCTGACGCTACCGTGGTTGTTCCTACTCCAGTCAAGCCCTCCTTAACTCCCACTCCCACCCCAACCAAGTGAAGATCCTCTTCTACACCCTCACCCTTGTATCCCTCACTCTAATGACATCATGTGGTGTCTCCGGTTCATCCGGCAATGGAGCTGATTGGATCACCGCTGTCGGGCCATTCATCGTGCCCATCATTGAAACCCTGAAATAAACTTGGAAACACCCTTTACCTGTTATGAGTAAACCACGAATGTCAAAAGAAAACGTTATCGATATGTTGATTGAATCTGGGCTGTGGAAGGACCGGATCATTACACGGCTTTGCGTCGTTGGCATTCGTGGATACTATCTTAACAGTAGAGGTCGCACCGGCGTTAATGATCGAGGCATCTATGATGATGCGATCTTTGTGCTAATGCCCAATACCTTCACATCAGTCAATGGAAACACAGACCCAAGCAGCCACCGACGTGGCAGAGCGGAGCTTATTGCACCGCAGAAAGTCATCTACAAACCCGGATATCACGGCTATGGTCGAAAGTCCGGGCATAATGCGTTCAGACAGGCAGCCAATGTTTCCGTTCACCGAGATGGTCACGGAGAGAGAGTCTTCACAGATTCGCCTTCGGGTCGCTTTTGGATTAACCTTCACAGAGGAGGACAAAACACTACTTCGAGTGCAGGCTGCCAGACAGTTAAAGCCTCTCAGTGGAAAGATTTCTATTCCTACGTAAAGAAAGGATTACGTGAACACCGACAAACAACCTTTAACTACTATCTGATTGAAAACAGTCAACCAGCCTAAGAAGATGTTTACGAAATTGATTGTGTGGTCTCATTCCGTATTCGCCGAAACAGTTACTGCTATGTGTATAAATACCGTAGCATTGATTGGAACCTTGGCTGTATGGGCAGACCTAGAAATGATAGTTAAAGTTACCATTGGACTTGTAGATGCGGTCATCGCTGTTACGAGTTTGTTCTGGTTGAGAAGTAAAACTAAACGTAACTATATTGAAACTGAACGTGCAGGTTTGGAGCTTGAACGTGAGAAGTTTGAATTTGAACAGTTAAAGGCTAACGCTAACAGAGAATAATTTTTAAGTAAGTGGCTGTTCCTAAGCATTGATTTTGGGGGATGAGGTGAATAAGGGGCAGCTACTTTATATATTTGAGACATGAGTAACGCAGAAGTATTTAAACAATTGGAAGCCGTAAAAGCGTATAAGCGTTTACGTGAGGACAATGGTATACTTTTCTACGACCCGCATCCTAAGCAAGATGCGTTTCACCGTGCAGGTGAGAGTGATCTGAGATATGTGAGAACTGGCAACCGATTTGGTAAGAGTCATCTAGGTGCGGCAGAAGATTGCGCATGGGCTTTAGGTGAACGTCCTTGGTATGCTAAGGATGACCCTGCGAGATATGCCGGTATTCCTCAGAAGTCTAATAAGATTTTAGTGTTGTGTCAGGACTGGGATAAAGTCCATGAGATCTTCACCAATCAGGATAAAGGTCAGGCACAAGGAAAGATTTTCTTCATGCTGCCTGAAGGTGCATTATACGAAAAACCTAAGAAATCAAAAAATGGGGTGGTCGCGGAAGTTAAAGTTAAGTCTATACATGGCGGTATTTCAACTATTTACTTTGATACAGTGCGTAGTTTCATGGCCAACAGTATGGGTCAAGAGTCTTCTGACTGGGATGCTATCCACGTTGACGAGCCGCTTCCGAAAGAGATGTGGGTAGCTAACTCACGTGGTCTGATGGACAGAGATGGGAAGGCATGGTTCACGTGCACTCCTATTAGTCACGGTTGGATTAACGATATGTTTGTGCCTAGACGTCGCTTCCGTGAAGATCCTACCAAGCCGATCATTTCTCTCGAGAATGGTTTGAGTAAATGGATGGTGACTGGAAAGACTTCTGACAATCCACACTTGACGGCTAAGGCCATTGCGAAATTTGAAATGAGTCTGACTGAGGCTCAAAAACAGTGCCGGTTGAACGGTATTCCACTAAGTCTTGAAGGCATTATTTACAAGGAGTTTACTTATGATAAACATGTATTTAAAGGATGTCCTAAGGGCTGGGAGGCGTCTAATAGGCCACCCACGGACTATACTATTCGTGTGGCTATTGATCCTCATCCTGAAACTCCTCACGCTGTATTGTGTGTTGCAACAAGTCCGTTAGGTCAGAGTTTCTTCTTTGAGGAGATCTTTGAGCATTGTAACGGTGATACGTTATGTGAACGAATTAATTTGACACTTATCGGTTATGAGCCGCTCATCTACTTAATGGATCCTGCGGGCTTCATCGAGTATCACGATGGGACGTCCATGGCTGATGTGTTTGACGAGGAGGGTATCTTCGTTACGAAAGCTCCTAAAGACTTGCAGAGAGGTATCATCGAGACTAAGCTCGCCCTCGCTAAAAAACTACTCACCCCATTAGGTAATGAATATCCAGTGTTGATGTTCGCTTCTCATCTAGAAGAAACCCTTTGGGAATTCGATCATTATGAATGGAATCCTAAACGCCCAAATAAACCTATTGACAAGGATGATCACATGTTGGAAAATCTGTATCGCCTTGTCATTACTGGTCTTGATTACGTTGCACCTGAAGACTCAGCGCTCTCCGTCGAGTTCGATGGGAACTACTCAACCGAAAGAAAATTCTACGCTAATAACTAAATGAACCCACTGTCTGATAAGATCAAAGCCGAGTTAAAGGCGACCAATCTCACGAAACTGCATAGCGGATTGCTGTCGCAGGCTCTCGCGTGGGTGGATTATAGTCGTAGCGTTATGTCTGGTTACTATGCCTCATGGGATGATAACTACGAACGTTATGATGCCGTGCACCCTGTGACTAGGCGTAAGGATGAACAGGCTCAGGAGGAAGAACGTCCGTCAAGTCAGTCCATCCCGATTACTTATGCACAGGTTCAGACATGGAAAGCTTTCGCATCTCAGCTACTCGGCCAGAAACAGAAGTTCTACGAGTTCATGCCCGGAGGTAAAGAGGATGAGAAGTGGCGCGATCTAGCGGAGGACGTGCTTCAAGCTGATTTGCTGCTCGACAAGTGGGTGGTTAAGCGTGGCCAGTTCCTTGCCAACATTGCCATTACTAATTTGGGTGTTCTCAAGACTGGTTGGCACGAAAAGCGTATCAGTATTGAGACTGTTGAGACTGAGGAAGCTACCGCGTTCGGACAGAACTGGAATAATCTTAAGACTAAAGGCATTACTGATGTTGTCACCCACCGTGGTAATCAGACGGAAGTCCTCAGTCCTTATCGCTTCTTTCCTGACCCTGCGGTTTCCCTTACCGATGCTCTTGAAGGACGTTTCATCGCGTCCGAGCATGAGTTCACTACGAATGAACTTCTTGCCATGGAAGCCCGTGGTGAAGTCACAGGCGTTAAAGATATCCCGAAAGTGTTTACTAGCACTCGGTGGGATAAGCGCAAGGACACTTCACGCCTTACAGCGTATAAGCATGAGACAGATAAGAATCAAGTTGTGGTTGTTACGGAAGTTCAGATGAAGGTTGTGCCTAGCGCATTCGAACTGGATGATGGAACTAAACTTGGCCCCGGAACTTCACAGATGATACTCTCCATATGGATTGCTAATGATCAGCGTGTGATACGTGCAGAACTCATGAATTACCTTCACGGTGAGTTCACTTACGATGTAGCGGTCTTTGATACCGAACGACACAAATATATGCGTAAAGCGATCACGGAACTGACAGCTGATATGCAGAAAAATGCTGACTGGTTCTTAAACTCTCGTGTTGAGTCCGTCACACGTAATGTAGAATCCCAGCTCATTGTCGATCCAATCGCCATTGATGTTGGAAGTGTCAAGTCGCGTAGCCGAGTGATTACCTTACGAAAGGGCGCAGCTCGTGCAGGTATCGACCGCTACATCAAACAGCTAAATACTACTGATCCCACGACCAATAACATGCGGGACATTCAGGATATTATCCGGCTCAATCAAATGACGACCGGGGTTAATGACAACATGTTAGGGCAATACAATACCGGACGTAGATCGGCCACCGAATCTCGGGTCGTTGCCTCCGGTGCAAGTGCTCGGGCTGCGGTGATTCTAGAAGAAATCTTCGTGCAGGCTCTCGCTCCTAACGCTAATAAACGACTGAAAAACTTACGTCAAGGGCTTACTAAGGTAGACCTCATGCGTTTGGTTGGTGAACGTGACGCTACACACATCAAAGCGTTTAAGGCTGATCCAGTCGCCATCGCTACGAACAACGATATGTTCTCGTTTGACGGCACTACACCATCTGAAAAATCTTTCCTCGCACAGAGTTTGCAGGAGTTGCTAGGCTTAGTCCTACAAAACCCTGACACTGCTGTGCAATTGAATTTATCGCCACGTTTGATACTAGAAAAAATCTACGAACTACGTGGCCTGAACTTTAAGGACGATCTCGGGTTAGATAAAGACCCACAAACAATGCAATCGATAATCATGGAGAAGGCTCAACAGATGGCTGTTGAATATCTCCAGAAACAAGGACTACTAAACCCCAATGGACAAAGCCAGCAGAGCGCACCACCACAAGGAGCTACTCAATAATCCCCTATTCCAAGAGTTAACTGATTGGATCGACGAACAAGAAAATCTTGCTGTCGGTGCAATTAAACTCCCTCCCGAATCTAATGCCAATCCCGGTTGGTTTGCTAATCGCGAACAACTTATTGGAGCATCAAATCAAACAGACGATATCAAATCGTTTATAGCACAACTTCCGGATAACACCGAAGACTAAAACCATGGACCCCGAACTAAACCAAGTACTAGACCCTGCCCTCACCGGTGGGACTCCGCCCGCAGCCGATGAAAACTTTCAACCGCCTGTTGATCCTAACGCAGCACCTGCTAACGTCGTAACGCCACCCGCGTTCGATCCAGCAGCCATTGCTAACGCAGCCGCGCAAGCCGCTATCGCTGCACAACAAGCTACACAGCCACCACCACTCGATCCTAATGATCCAGCTAATATGTCCCCAGAGGATCGTGCTGCTCACTTCCAAACATTCGACATTGACGCTAACTTCTCTGAGGGTTTTGTCGGTGCTCTCTCACCTAATGAGGAGGGTCAAGTTGACTTTAACAAAGTCGGTGATGTGTTTGGCCAATTCCGTGATGGCGTTGCAGCACAAACGATGCGCCATACCGAACTGGCTCTCGAACGTCAGCGTGCTGAAATCATGCAGCAATTCGCACCACTTCAACAAGCTCACCAGCAACAACAAGCTGATCGTGTTTGGAATGACTACACCGCGGTTAACCCTGCTCACGCACCTTACAAGTCAATCGTTGATGCAGCCGCAAGTCAGTTGACACAATCAGGTTTCCAACCTTCTTCCTCCGAACAGCTTTATGCTACAATCGCAGCTCAAGTTAATGCGACACTAACCGCAATTAACCCACAATTCACCCCCCAAACCCCAACAACTCCCCCAATCGTACCAGCCCCAACTGGTTTATCAGGAATTGCAATGGCACAGGGTCTTCCGACCCCAAAACCAACGAACCAAAACACCAATCCGGATTATGACTCCGAAGTGTTTGGGTAAGTAGATTCCGCAACAACAAAACAAAACAAAAATGGACCAAATACTAGGACTCGTCAGCGGTAAAACGTTTAATGATGAAAGCTGGAACACGCGGACTACACGTCGGAAAATCTTCCATACGTATCCACAAGGTAACTTCCCTCTTACGGGGCTGTTGTCTATGGCGGAAACGGATGTGGCAGATTCGCCGAAGTTCGGTTGGCAAGAAAAAGACCGGGTCGAACCCGAAACAACCATCGCTGAGAAAGGCGGAGGTGGAGCACCTATCTGTGATACGACTACGGAAACGCCTAAAGCGTCTCCTACGACTATCGCTGCCGGTGATCTATTCCGCTTACAGGTAGCCGATAAGTCTATCTTCCAAGCGAAACATACCGTATATGTGGAATCACTTCCGACATCTACTGGTATCGTCGACCTACTGTGTATCGTTGTATCAGTCGTATCCGCTTACGAGGCCATCGAGGTCCGTGCTCTGGAACCTGCTGCCGCAATCCTGAACACAACTAACCTCATTACTGGTGGAACTGCCGGCCCGATCGGTGCTCAAGTTTCTATCATCGGTAATGCTAACGCTGAGGGCGGTTCGTCCGGCGATTCGGGTATCTTCCTGCCTCCGTATGAGGTAGAAAACTACACCCAGATCTTCAAGAACCCATTCAGTGCTACTGGAACGGCCATCAAGGTGCCTACTGACTACGACAAGTCGGGAGCTTACCGTGAGATCGCTCAAGACAACGCGACTGAACACATGACCCTCATCGAGAAGGCGTTCTGGTTCGGACCGAAGACTCTTGAATACGTCGTTGAAGACAGTGAGACTGTGCCATTGCGCACAACCGGAGGTGTAGAACACTTCCTCAAGGAGTACGAAAAAGCTGCTGCGGTTTACCGTGGTGCCTCATCTGCCGCCTTGACACTCAACACTGAGGAAGACAAGCGCATTATCAGGCCTACTGCCGGTGCACTTACCACAACCTTCTTCGAACAAGACCTCATGGAACGTCTGTTCCGTATGGCCTCGTCCGGTGAGAAACTCTGCGTATGCGGATCAGGTTTCCTCGGTGCTGTCAACGCCGCCATCAAGGCTGGCCTCACTGAGAACAAAGGCATGAAGTCGGAGACTGTGTATGGAATGAACGTGACTGTCTGGGAAACCCCATTCGGAACCGTCTACTTCAAGACACACCCACTGTTCAACAACAGTGCTTTCCGTCGCTATGACGCGTTCTTCCTCGACATGGGTCACATCAAGTATCGCCCACTTAAAGACCGCGATACCAAACGCTACAAGAACCGTCAGGCCAACAACCAAGACCGTCGTAAGGACGAGTGGTTGACTGAAGCCGGGCTCGAGTTCCGCCACCCTCAAGCGCACATGCTCATCAAGAACTGTCGCTCGTTCACCTAAACCCTAACCACTAGAAAGGAATAAATACATTATGGATGGAAAATCACTCCGCACAAAAGGCCCAATCGGTAACGATTATGGGGTCAATGAGGGTGAGGATGCTCGTAACAGCAAACTCACCGACGCCATCGCTTCGCCACACCCTGACAACCTTGCGCCTGAAAACCGCATCGAGCAGGAAACTATGGCAAAAGCGCCGAAGGATAACCTAGGGCACCGTTAGGCCACAGGTAAATTAGAAACACCAGTTAGATAATCGTCATGAGCACCACATATACCGAATTAGAGGATGTTGTATTAGCATACTTACAGGATAACGTAACCGTAGCAGAAGTTTTTAAAGGAACTACTGATCCGGCTGTGTTGACTGCTAAGATTAAAGAGTTGATCTTGCGTGCGGCAAACAATGCCAAACAGTCAGCTCAGCAGATGCATAACTTTGTATACGATGAGGTAGGTGCCGTGGCGGTTATCCCGGCTGGTTCCGGACTGGATTTGACCAGTCTTACTGATACAGATTCAGCGGAAGTGTTTGAACTTAATGTTCTTACAGAGGTAATGTATAATGGCTGGCCTATTGCTTTGAGTAGCAGAGGGGCGTATAATAAGTTATTGTATAAGCAGGGGCAGGTCAATAGAGTGACCGGAGTTAGACAAAGGAATATGCTAAAGCTCATCCCGGCGCAGGACGTCAATGTGGATGTTGAAGTTTTAGGTTATAGAAAATTAGCCCCTTATAGTGTTACGGTCACTACTGACTGGTTGCTTGATGAAGGGTTTGAATATTTACAATGGGCGACGATTTGTGAGGTTAACCATCTGGTTCAGGTTTATCTGGGTCGGGCAGAGGGAACATTACCACCGCCTACCAAGTCACGTGATGTGGCGTTAGAGAAACTCATCCGATGGGATGTCGATATGTTGGAGAGCAATTATACAACTAATATTTTATGAGTGATACCGTTAATCATTTAGCTAATCAGTTAAGGAAGTCCTCGTGGTTTAAAGCCTCGGGGCCTGTTATGTGTAGCCAGAGATACAGTGAAGCGCACGGTCAGGACATGATCGAGCAGCGGTTCAAGGTAGTTAATGGTACGTATATTGATGAAGGTGATGTGCCGTTTGGTAGCTTTGTTACTACTGAGGAAGTTAACACTAAGGAGAGCTGGTGCGTTGTGTTATCGACTCCGTTTGTGGATGTTGGTAGTCTCCCGGTTTTTAAGCAACGTTGCGGTGCTGTTAAGAATATTGATCGGTGGGTTTGTGCTGGAACTGAGTGCAAGCAGATTGTGGCTAAAGGGACTGGTGTTGTCAGTGGCTGGTCTGGTAAGGTCACGCCGATTGATGATAAGCATGAATTGTTAGTGCTTATTACACCTACGAGTTACTCTACTATTACGTCGAATAAATGGGATAATCAGTTGCAACAGAATGTCAGTGTTGTGGAGACTGTTGTTACGTCGGTAGGAACTAGTGGTGCTAACGGTTATGTTTATACTGAGTTTGAATTGGTAAGGTGTGGTTATTATATTAAGCGTGTTATTACGTGGGCGGCTGTTGATTATACAGTAGCCTCTGGTAAGGTAGGCAAATGGCTTTGTACGGGATCGTGGGCATATGAGATTGACCAAAAAAGCTCGTTGAATAGTCCGGCAACTGCATGGGATACAGCTATAACACCTTTGAAGTATGGTGCGTATTTACAGAAGACTTTAACGCCAGCTACTTTCTCTACGATCACGTATAAGCGTTGGGATCAAGAATTACTTCAGTTTGTTAGTATTACTGAAACGCTTGCAACAGTGGTCACAGGTGCTGGTGCGTTAGGTTACACCGTCACTGACTTTGAATTACTGCGGTGTGGTTATTATGTTAAACGCGTTGTTACGTGGGTCGCCAAGACTAAGGCTGAGCAATACTCACATCCGCTCCCTCATGTATGTGCTGCAACACGCGACATTATTATTGATATAGCTCCGACGGCACCGACGGGTTCGTATTGGGAGACTCAGACAAAGACAATTAAGTATGATGCTATACGTCAGGACACGATAAACATTACTACAACTCAAGCAGTTAATAGTAAAAGGTGGGATAATGCATTACAACAAGATGTCAGTGTCGTTGAAAGTCTTACTACGACGCACGGAACTGATGGTAGTGTGGGTAAGGTTTATACTGAATATGAATTAGTTCAGTGTGGTTACTACATGAAACGTGAGATTACATGGGTTGCTGTAACTTACACAGTAAATTCAGGTAAGGTCGGTAAGTGGGTTTGTAATGGTTCATGGGTATATAAGGTTGATTTGAGGGCATCGTTGACTGTTCCGACTACATCATGGGATTCATCTATTAGCTCGTTAAAGTATGGCGCATATTTAATGCGTTATTTAATACCTACAACCTTCTCCAGTATAACAACTAAAAAATGGGATCGCGAGTTACAGCAAGATATTAGTGTTGTTGAAACCATGACTACAAGTGCAGGGCTTGAAGGTGCTGTGAATAAGGTTTATACTGAATATGAACTTTTTAAATGTGGCTATTATGTGAAGCGTGTTATCACATGGGCTTCGACGACTTACACTACAACGTCTGGGAAGGTCGATCGCTGGGTGTGTACAGGAACATGGACATATAAGATCGATGAGAAAGGATCGTTGAGTGTGCCAGCGTCTGCATGGGATTCATCCATCAGTTCATTGAAATATGGTGCATATATCATGAGGTATTTAACACCAGCAACTTACTCTACGATCACGAAGAACCCATGGGATAATGAATTGCATCAATATGTGAGTGCTGTTGAAACCGTGGTGACGACTGTTACTCCTGATGCGGTTGTTGATTATGTGTATGTTGAGCATGAGTTAATACGATGCGGGTATTACATTAAGCGGACTATTACGTGGGCTCCTGCGTCATACACTGAGACGGTGCTCAATTTCACAGAGTTTATTGATGACGCGTTAGTTACGTATAACATTGATCTTATTGGTAGTCTCCCTGCGATTCCGTTAACTAAGGTGTGGGATGCGGTCGACCGTCCATTGAGCCGAGGCGCTTTTGTCAGGAAGGTTATTACTGTGGTGGGAACGCCGAATATTGTAACTGGTTCTGGCTTCGACGACATACTCAACGATGATGTTAAGTATACGGAGACGTTGCTAGATGTTGAGCCAACTATTGGTGGTTATACCGGCGGTAACTTTATCACTTGGAATGAAGTGCAGCCCGGATGGTGGGTCAAACGTTCCGAAGCTATTGCAACGGGATTGAAGCATACCATCAATGACACAAGAAATTACTACTGGCCACCGGTGTTAACGATGGCTACGTTCACCACTATCTCGGCTTTGAACGAGGATGATGTTTCGTATGTCAGACGTATTGCAGCTAACTTCCAGTTGACCGATAGTTACAACGGTCCGTGTAAGGCAGTAACCACTGTTAAGTTCTTAGCGAGTAATACAGCACCGACTGTAACACAGTTACTCACCGACGGTATTAATCATAGTGGGTTACTGGCGAGGTTTAGTATCCCACCATGCTTGCACTCTCAGGTTGTGGTTACTGAATCTATATCAGCGGCTCACCCTATTTATGAAGCAAAAACTTTAGTCGCGACTTATACAGCAACAACAGTAACCGCATGGCCTGCCACGGTCGTTAGCGAGGTTGACGTTAGACCTTATAAGGGTGGCTTCGTAGAAACTCACACAACTATAACATCACCGTAATGGCTATTGGACAGAACAAGAACAATCGCGGTGCACATGCTCAAGGTGCTACAAGGCAGAGCGGTGCACATTCGCAAGGATCTAATAGGATTCAAGGCGCTAGAGGTGTGCATGGTGCTAGGACACGTACGTCTGGTAGTGGTAGTGATACTACTTCGAGTAAAGGTAATGTGGTTCATAACGATCAAGCACAGGTTGAAGTCGACTTTGTTGAAGAAGAAGATTTACCAGTTGTCCAATGGGTTCACCCTTGGAAGGTTACTACTAATGGGGATGATACGCCAGCAACTGTAGCTGTAGCTCCCGGTCATGTCCTGTGGATAGCAACTGCTGATGAATCAAGTGCATTACAATCCTATTACAATTTAGATATTGCTCTTACTTATGCAGGTGGTGATGTGACTGTTACAGGCACAGGTTATATCTACGCTAAAGGTGATATGGCTGTAGATGAGTTACTCTCTGAAGGACCGTTGACTGATGAAACCATTTTATTACAGAATGTTGGTGCGACAGCTACCCCTATCACTTTACACTTTGATACAGTTCTGCCGGTTTCAGGTGCTGGTAATTTTCATATGCGCATTGCTAAAGTATCACTGACGGGAACACCTTCTGTCGCTGTCGTTGATGCTCAATACATAACGCATAACCCTAACCTATCAGTTTCTGCCCTTGCTGTGATATAACCTTAACAAAACAAACATATGAAAACACTAGAACCAGATCCGAGACTAGCAATGCTGGCTCAAATACAACAGTTGACTAGCGGTCAGCCAGATCCTATGCAGCAGGCATCTCAACTGTTGGGCATGCAGCACAGTATGGAATCTAATCAACGTGCAGCAGAGATGCAGTCACACCAGATCAACGAAGTCTACCCGCAGACGTTAAGGCGACAAGAGTCGCAAGATGAGCGTGGAGATTTCCGTGATGCCATGGCTATGACACAGCTTATGAACGGTATGCAAAACCAGAAGTTCATGCAGGGTATTACGCAACAGAGATTCGCTGAGTCTAAGGAGAACAGCAACGAGTTGAACGCTTACCGCAAAGCTAACATGGATAATCAGAACATCACCAAGATGATGGGTATGATGGATTTCTTTGAACGTCGCGGTGATGCAGGCTCAGCCGATCTGTTGATGCAACAAATCTCTCAAAACATGGATGTTCAACTCCCTAATCATAACGCGACACGTCAAGAGATCGCAGAACTTCAAGCCGTCATGGCCAGTCCCCAAGCATCCGGTGCGGTAGCTCAAGAGATTGAACGTCTCCGCCGCACATTACCAATGCAATTCCAACAATAAGATACAATGTCAACTAAAACCAAAAACAACGTCACTCGTAAGGGTGGCCAACGTAAGCCTAAAGCTAAACGTAAACTTCCGGTTCCACAGGCTCCGGGTGCAGGAGGTTTTGACCTCGCTAAAATGATGGGGCAGATGCTAGAACAGCAGACTGCTAACAATCGAGCAATGATGGACTTCGCTAACCAACCGAAGAAATCCAACATCGCGGTGTCTAATGCTGACACGGAGTTAGGTCGATCTAGACGTGGACTCGCCAACTGGGAACGTATGAACGGTCCGATTGGTAATGTTAAGGAGAATCCGTTTGGCCCTGATGCACAGTTCAGACAAGAGCAACAGGCTAATGCTTTGGCTGAAGCTACTGCACAGGCTCAACAAACTCAACGTGAACAAAAAGCGTATGAGGATCATAAAGTGGTGATTAAGCCGGGAACTCCGTTTCCTACAAACGAAGGTCCTGATACGTTTGGACGCACACCAGAAGAAACTCTGGCCAGTATGATTCCTCAATCATCTATGGATGAATTGAACAAACCTAAACCTACCACGCCTACTCCCGCTCCTACTGGAGGTCTGGCTGGTGCTGCTAACACGGTTGCTCCTACTGTGACTGCTGGTGCTGCGTCTGGTAATCCTTTAGCTCCCGGTGAGCTTGATGCTATTCGTTCACGTATGGTGAATGGTAGTATTGATATGGTGGCTAACCCTCAGGATCAGGCTAAATTCGCTGCCTTCCGCAAGTGGCAATGGGCTAACATGTCACCTGCCGAACGCCAACAGGAAAAGAACTCTGCTCTAAACCAAACACTTACTCAGAATGATCTGGCTGGTGTGACTCAAGACCGTTACGGTGGATTAGTTCACGCAGGTGCTGATTTAGCGGGCGAAGGTTTGTCACGTGTAGGTAGCGCAGGTTATGATGGCTTAGGAGGTTTCAGTAATCTTGTGTTCGGCACACGCTTTAAGAACGATAATTACAGCGAAGCATCAAAAGCATGGGAAACCAATAAATTAGGTCACCGTCCATATCGCTTAGATCCGAACTTCAAAAAATAATAACGCGCAAAACCATGCCCGAATCTACACATCTCCAAGACTTATATAGCGACCACAAGCGTCTGACTTCTGAACAAGGATCACCCATGTATGGGATGGATCCTCAGGAGTTCGGCCGTTACATGAACGACATCACCGGCACTAAAAACTATGAAATGCTGGACAATGGAAAGGTCTGGCGTGGTTTACAGATCGCTGGTGACAGCGCTGACCGCCTAGGAAACGTAACCGGTGCAAACGATGCACTCGGTGGCCTGTTCGAAAGTGCTGCTGGTCTGTTCACTGACAAGGAAGAAACACTTGAAGCTTCCCGCCATGCAGGTGGAGAGATGTTCGGTGGATTATTGTCCATGGCACCGTTGCTTATCCCGGGTGTGAACGTGGCTTATGGTGGTTATGCCGCACTAGGCTTAGCTGCCTCACACGCAGGGCTAGATGCTTATGTCGATTCGAGAGAAGGTGGCATGTCAGAGCAAACCTCCGCTGGTATCGGCTTAGTTTCCGGTGCATTGATGGGTGTCCTTCCCGGTGTAGGTAAGGTATCCGAATCATTCTTACGTGGAGCCGTCAACACAGGCATCCAACGTGGCGGTAGTGAAGCTGCCCTAGCATTAGGAACTCGAGTCGCCACACGCTTCGGCATAACCGGCGGTGAGTCTCTCGCTGCTCGTTCGTTGCAAGCTACCCTCCCCTATGTAGGACGTGAGGTTGCCCAGTTCGGAGTAGGAACTGTCGGCGATATAGCCACCACCGTCATCAACCCTGACTTAAACCTCAGCGACTTGTTGAAGGAGGAAATGTATATCCCGATACTTCTAGGTAACTCAGTCTTCGTTGTCGGTGATATGACGATCATCAAACCTATGCAATACCTACGAGGTCGCAAGGTTGATTCTCTCGGTAACAAAGCCGCTGAGGAAACTGAATACATGCGTCAGTTCAAGGACGACGAGGACTCCATGCGTGGAGCACTTGCTGACTTTAAAGCCGGTCTCAACATCGACCAGATGATGAAAACGTTTGGTGCTGATTCACGTACAGAGTTAGCCGCCCGGTTTGCTGCACGCGAAATGGCTGATGCGGAAGCCGGTATCATGGGATTGAAGGATAAAGACGCTGCGACCTTTGTCAACAGTTATGTAGCCATGGCCACTGCTACCGGCGTCCCGTTTAGCACCCTCCAGACGCGTGCGTTGTCGATCTTTAATACATTAGGTGACTCACCACGATCCAAGCATCGCGCCCTGCAACGTGCGTCACGTATCGTTCAGAACGAAGTCAAGCAGACTTACGCTGACTTCCCCACAAACCTCGCCGATACTCCATCGATGCGAGCTATCTATAAGTCTCGTAAACAGAATTTACAGGATGGTTCGGAGAGTATTATCTACCATGATAAGGACGCGGACGTTACTGCGATCATGGGTGAAGACGGTGCAATCATAGGTTATAAGGGAACTAAGTTTGTTAGTCCGGAAGAATCTATGCGGGTTCTCGGTGAGCATCAGGACGGTATCCGTGTTGGTGAGGCTGAGTATTACGCTGACGTTGAAACTGTTCGCACGAAAGCTATGGAGGCTGGAGGTGTGTATGGAACTAAGGGTATCTCTAAGGATATTACTGATGGTGTGAGGGATGTGTTAGTTGGACTAGGGGTTAATATCCCGGTTATACTGGCTGTCGGCTCGGATGTTCGTGGCGTCAAGGGTATGAAACCTTTCGAGAAGTTCCTCCCACCGAGGGATAGTGTTAAAGGGGCTACCTATTTTGACGCGCGTAAGAGTATGGCAACTATTACTTTCCAAGAGGGTCAGTTGAATACACAGAATCTGTATACGATCTTCCATGAGGTTGGTCATGTGTTCGGTAAGCACGTGGAGAATAGTAATGCGGTAGGGTTCAAGGCTGTTAAGGATATCTTTAAAGCATATGGTGAGGGTGCTCCAGTGAGGGAGGCCGGACCGTTGAACGCGGAGTGGCAGCGTAGAGCTAAGGCTGCTGGCATGAAGAAACTTGATGGTGGTGATGTAGCGTTCCATGAGTGGTTCGCAGATCAGTTCGCCCGGTGGAGTTTGAAGCCTGACAGTAAGGTTGAGAGTATCCACGATACGTTCTTTAAGAATACGGTGGCTCAGTTCCGTCAGCTGTGGAATAAGCTCAAGGCTAAGTTTTATATGCCGGAAGAACACTTTGAAGTATGGATGGATGCACAGGCTAGACGCATGTATGCACGAGTTGTTGGTGATTCAAGTCCTAACTTTAACCGGTTACGTCGTAAGTATCTGTTGGGTGATAAGGGTAACGATGAGCTTGCACGTAGTCTTTATGACAATCGAGACCCACGTTATCACGTGTTGGTTGAGGAAAGACTTGACGCATGGGTAGCAAGAGGTCGTAAGTCTCCACCAGAGACTATCGTGAATAATGCTATTAAAGCGTATAAGGAAGCTCCGTTGATGTATGGGCCAATGGAAAAAGGTTTGAAGCGTGGTGAGTATGGGATACAACAGATCAAGCAGCGTGTGTTTGGTGGTGGGTTACCTAAGGCAGCAGCGAAGTATATTCAAATGCGTCGTGGTAGCGAAACTAAGTTCCTACAGACTATACAGAAGCTAATCAATGAGTCATCAGATAAAGTTGACTCTATGCTGATCGCGCAAAACACTTATCTACGCTGGCGTAATGGTGAGCTACAAGGTAAGATGCAACGTAAAGGAGTTGATAAAGAACCTATCTTTGATAAATTTAAAGATCCGTCTGTGTATTTACGTGAGTTTAGGGCATCGTTAAAAGACCTTGAGGCGACATTGAACACACCATTAGGTAGTCTTACTTATTCCATGCGTAATGTGTTTTCTAATACTGATGCTGGTAATGTTAAACCTAAGCTATATGCTACTGAGTTGGATGCTAGGAGTGAGGCGAGCTTACTCAATCAGACAGCACAGACTGCTGGTAAGTTCTTGCAGGTAGTTAGACAAGGTGAGGAAGGTTGGGTTATTAAGACTGACTTTAAACTTGACTTGTATGAAAGCGTGCTGGATAGGCATTCTAACCCTGAGATGGATCCTGCGTTGAAGGCTTATAGTGATGGTATGCAGAAGATCATAGAGTTTGCAGGTAAGGATGGCCTTGATTCATTTGGTATCAGAGAGATGGTGACGAAGCTGCGTGAGGAGTATAACAAAGGTGGACAGGCTTTACCTTGGGCTGGTGAGAATGTGCCAGTCAATCGGTTCAGACCAGACATCCCTAAGATTACTCCAGCACAACGTAAGGTGTTGAACAAGGTTTCACACCAGTTTGAGATTCTACGTAGTAAGTATCCTGAAGCGTTGGTAGAACAAGATCACCCACAACATCAGCGTATGCGTGAGTTGGTTGTTAAGGCTGCGGTTGCTGCTGGCTTTGATCCTGATATATATTTGCACAAAGGACGCTTAGATGATATTAGGTATAGGACTGAGAACAGTGTGTTCTACATGTCGAAAGATCCTAAGCACCATAGGAATGACTTTGCACCCGATCCAAACCGTAATTTTGCTTTCGTTAAGACGGGTAAAATGGGTAGAGATGCGTGGGTAGCTGATGTGAAAGGTGAGACTCAATCGCATTATACAGATAAAAACGGAGCTAGAGTTCCATTAGAAACGAGCAGCTTCAAACAAGGATGGGTAGATGGTTGGGGCAATGCAACTGATAATCATAGCACTCAGCAACTAATGAAACAGTATGACACCTTACGAGGTGAGTATGCTGGTATGGACAAGTCAGAGTTGGCAGTGTTTGATGCGCGACGTATTAAGTCTGCGGATCTGGAAGTCTTTGATAGTGATGGTAAGTGGGTTCCATTGAATGAAAGGTTTAACACTGATACTAGTGTCCTGTCTGGGAGATTAGGTAAAGGTGATTCGCCTATCGAGTCTGCGTTTCTGGAGATGCCTGTTATGAAAGGTGCTGACGGTGTGCCCACACAGATACATACAGCTCAAAGGGTTCCCATTAAAGACTTTGATTTCAAACGTATAGGCAGTAATGAACGTGCGACACACCGCAATGGTTTAGCTCCTTTAGGTCCCGGTATATATTTCGCTGATAATCGTAGGTTCACAAACAATGTCTATGGTAAACGTGGTAAGGTTCAATCAACACACATAGCTGATAATGCTTTTCTTATTGATATTTCATCAAGGAATAAGTTAGAGTGGGCTGCGGTTAATACACGTATGGATGCTATCGCACGTGAGCTAGGTTATGCTGATCATAATGCATGGCCGAGTAAAAACGTATCTCCTTTAAGTGATGGTAGAGGCGCTATCGGTGAGCTGGTTAAACTTGTAGGACGTGAGCGTGCTAACGAGTTACTGGTTAAGCATGGTATTGATGGTGCTACTGAAACCTTACCGTCAGGGGTGAAAGAGTATGCTATATACAACAAGAAGGTTTTGGTACCACTTGCTGAGGGTGTGAAACCTATTGAAGGCTCATACTTAGAGATGCCCAAGGAGATCGCGGGATGGAACAAGCGTGTGGCATTAGCAGAAAAGAAACTGTCTTACATTGCAAACAGTAAGAACGGTATTGTGTATAAGGGAAAACCTGCTACGTTATTAGCTTTCGCTAAGAAAGACTTCTCTCGCATTCGTGTGGGTGATAAGGAGCTTCAAGTGCAAACACAAGTGTTAACTCACCCGAACGGTAATCCGTTAATACCTCTTGCTCCTAAGACTAAAGCAGCTCAAGCCTATCTGCAGTCCTTACGTGATGCACCAAGTGCGTTCGCTAAGTTCGGTATCAAGACACAACCATTGTTTGAGGCATTCTTAGAGATGCCCGGCATGATGGGTGATGTTCCGAAAGACATAGCCACTAAGGTAGCTAAGGGCGGTGGAGATGGTGCTGAGGCTTCAGTCAAGATCACTAAGGATGCGTTACGTGAGATGATTACAACTAAGAACTTACCCGAGGGTATGGTTAAGCAGTTGAAATCATTAGAAGAAACCATGGAGCATCCAGCATCGAAGGCTGAGATTGAAGCAATGGCCAAAGACTTAGGCATGAAGGATGTCGATATGGTTGAGTTCCTCACGGAGTTCGGTTCACAAGTTGCTAACGGTAAAGCCAACAAGACTTTGTCGTTGCTAGCATCTGAACAACTCGCCCCTGTATTACGTAGTGTCGCTTCCCTCATGGGAGACATGACACGCATGGAGGAGTTTGGTGCTAGGGTCAGGAGTCTCACCGAGGACGACGCGGAGATCATCAAGCACGTTACTAGACGCTTCAATGTCGACGAGCAGATGGATGCTGAGAGTGCAACGACAGTGATCGCTGAGTTGTTGAAGAACATGGATGATGGTGGTATGGCTGACAGTGTTCATGCTATGTCACGTGGGACAGGTATTGTCAACCGCATGATGAATGCGATCAGTGGCAACCTTGCGTTCCGTGCTCAACGTAATCCGATCCTTAAACCATTCGCGGAAGCACTATACATCGAGCAGAATACACAGCACTCACAGTTCAACAAGATTATGATGTTGCTGAGGACTGACTCATTTGATTCGTTCACCAAGTCGTTGAAGGAGGACGCACTGTCCAAGAAGATCTTCAAGACTAAGAATAACCTACGCGCTACCATGTCTGAAATGTCACGCATTGCTAACGTAGAGGGTAAGACTGTGCAACGTCTACTCAACGATAAGCATGAAGGTATGTTGGAGGTGTGGAAGAAAGTGTTACCAGAAGACAAGAATGATGTCATGGCTATGCACGAACGGTCACAGAACGTGCAGCGTGCGAAAGCTGAGATGACTGAACAGATGTTACGCGACATCGACAGTATTCAGCAAGCCACGTATCTAGTAACCAAGAAAGCATCAGGTGATCCTGACTCTGCCATGAAGATGGTCGAAGCGTTGAATAAGGTTGAACCTACACAGTGGATGGAAGTCCTGACTAAGTCGGGTATGGAACCACAGGAAGCATCCCTATTCATTCAGGTTAAGATCCGTGCGGTGCAGATGACCAACAGCATTGTTAAGAAGATGAAGGACAATCCACAGTTCATCAACGAGCAACGCCATGGAAGGTTCCTTGTAAGGTTTGTTGAGAAGGTAACTAAGCCAGTGACCCAAGAGGACGGGACAGTCAAGAACGTCACGAAGGATACGTCCGGTGCTGTGAGCTTCGCTACTCATGCGGAGGCTGTAGCTTTCACTAAGGAGAACCCTAAGATGAAGCTGAGCAACCGTGATATATTGGACACCTCCACTACTACACGAGGTATCACACGTGATGTTCGCGACACGTTACAAAGTGAGATTAAGATCAAGAAGGACATGATGAGTGAGATGTTCGCTGATGATCCTGATTCGGTTAAGGCTGTTCAGAACATGCTTGATGAGATATTCTCTGCTGCTGACGGTGACATAGCCAACGCTGCTAAGAAGTGGTTAGGTAAGTCAAGGGACTTCAAACCCGGACGTGATACGCTCGACATGTTTACTCAGCAAGAGGTCAGCGTGCGGAAGTCAGTGCTCGGACTGACACGTGCTCGAACCGATGCGATGTATAACCTATACAAACACAACGATGGCTTCAAGGTACAGGGTGGTGGTGAGCTGTTAAATCAGGCTAAGAAAGCCATGATGAATCTACGTACCGCTGACACAGAACTCGGTCGCATGGCAGCCAAGACAAACTTCGGATTGTTCATGGCCGGTAACATGTCCAGTATGATCCAAGAGGTTATTAGTATCCCTTGGGTTGTGTCGCCTATGGCTCGCGAGAGTGGGTTAGGTTTCATCGACAGTTTCAATGTGCCTAAGAAAGCCATAATGGAATTGACCAAGCAGATGCAGAATAAGAAGTATGTGTGGGATGATCAAGACCACTCGGCATTGCTTCGACGTGCGGGAGATGAAGGTCTTCTACGTCACCAGTCTGTAATGGATCAGGATGTGCTAAACGTCAACGCGGATATGGGAGCCAGTAATTTGGTGAAGGGTCTTGACGTTAAGTCCTTCAATCCTGTGAGCACCTACTACAAAGTGGGAACAAAGTTATATTCCATCGCGAACAAGGTCTCAGCGACAGCTACTCTCGTCACCGGGTGGGAGGCAGCTAAGCGCGTTAACCCTAAAGGAACCAAGGAGCAATGGTATCAGAGCGCGGTTGACTTCCACGCACGAACCAACGGTGCGGGAGGTAGACTTCAGCGTCCTACTTGGCTGCCCAATGGTACGCTAGGTCAAGCCGCATGGAGTTTGCAATCCTTCTCCCACGCTACGATCACCAACTGGGTGAGGTGGATAGACGATGGTTATATGGCAACGTTACGTAACGATCCTGCTGTCTCCAAACCTCAACGGAAGGCCGCACGTAAAGCAGCTAACCAAGCCATCGCTATGACCTCGGTCGGCATGGGTATCATGGGATTCCCAATGGTCGGGGCGTTGAACAAGATCATTGAAACGATGACCGGGTTGGATTTAGAACGTGAGTTAGAAACTTACATGGCTGATGACGATGATCCAACTTCCAATGCACACCTAGTCAACTTCGGTATGCGCGGTGCTATGTATGCAAGTGGTATGCCCTTTGACTTGCAATCACGCCTAGCTGTTGGAGGAGTCTTTGCTGCTAACGCTTATGACGGATTCAACGCTGGTCAGATGTTCGGTCCGCTAGGGTCTATCGCTGACATGACGAAAGCTTCACTCGGACACATTAAGCGTGGTGAGATGGGACAGGGTATAGCTTCGCTAATGCCGACAGGATTAAAGCGTGCAGCTAAACTCTGGGCCGGTGATGGTCAATACCAAATCAACGACGAGATTAAACTCGATCCCACATTTGCAGAGACTGCATGGTCTGTGCTAGGCTTCACCCCGCAACGGTTACGCCAGTCCTATGAAATGGTTGACGCCAGTAATTACTTCACTAAGAAGGACGGCGAAGAACGTTTCATGGCCTCGAAGAAAGCGGTCGAGATGATGGAGAGTGGGAATGTGCAGGCAGCACGTAAATATCTGCGTGATCAATCTGTCCTACTGGCATCACCGCACAAGACACCACAGAAAGTCTACGAGGGTTTGGTAAATAAAACTGCCACTGCATGGTCAGTCAAAGGTGAACAGAGGAACCCTAGCGTCGGAACCTCACCGCAAGCACCGAAGATCAACGCCCTGTTCGGTTCACCACAAACGCCCAACAGCGCGAAGAAATATATCAAGCAGCAACAGGCTCGACAGATGTTCGGTGTTGGACGTGGTGTGAATCAGAAGATGCTACAACGCAAGTCAATGGCTGATCAAGTGGTTAGTCAGGACCCATCGTTAAATCTAGATTATGTAGAAGGTCTATTTGGGGCTCAACAGGCACTGCCGCAGGGGTTCCATAGTCCTTACCCTTTAAGCGGTAGAAGGTAGCACCGGCTGACATAATTCCTTCGATCAAATCTGTATTGCACATGTGAGCTAATGTTTCGGTCAGCTCTTGTGGAGTAGCATGGTCAAACAAGACTGCCGATAGCTTCTTGTGCGATACAGGTTTCTCGCTTTGACGTAGTTGAGACATAATCTTGGACTTGACTCCAGCCAGTTCATTACGTCCACTACCCACGAAGATGTCACTCAGGTTAGGTAACACCGGTGCTAGTTCTTTTACAGCCTCGTTAATCAATGCCGCAGTAATTAGAAACTTATTACGATCACGTGAGAGACTAAGTAACATCGAGACTTGCAGGACGTATCGTGGGAGAGTGTTTAAGTAATACTGCTCTATCGGATTATACGCTTTCTGTTTCTGTGCGTGGTTCTTGTTATACCACTCAACGTATGCAACCTCTCCATCCGAGGAGAATTCGAACTGACCTTTGACCTTCTTCAAGTCCTTGGCTATTCGCATGCAGTTATCCCATGCCTCCCTCTGATACGTGGCCAACTTCGGTATCGCTACGGGAGCACTCACACTGTCAGGGGTAATGAATATACACCGTCGAGAGAAACCTCCCGTAATGATTTCCTGTTTCAATAACCCGGCAGTCTGGTCTGGCGTCATGCAAGCAAGGATACTGATATAAGGCCCGTGAATAACATTCTTACCTTGGTTCTTCGTCTCGATATCATGGAAGTCTTTATCCCAGATATCAGTGAGAAACTCAATCATACCTAATGCGTTACCACCAGCGGACAGTAGTGTCACCATCTCATTACAGAACAGTGACAAGTGACTAACCTTATGAACTTCATCGTCCATTTCAAACTCGTAGTTACAACCGGACTGATCGTTTTTAGAATCCATTAACTGGTAAATCCTTTCCCGCGTGACTGATGCCGGTCCCACACTAATGCCTGACAAACTAATCATCTTCCGCGCGATGTTCATGGCGGTAGACTTCTTGTCCGCTGGCTTACCTACCAGCACCACATAGAGATTACAATGGACTGTGAAGGCTCCCTGATCAAGCCAGACTCTGCGACTAACGAGTGAACTTAATGCACTCATCCCTGCCCACTTGTGAAATATCTTGGGGACTTCGTTGCCCTCACAATACTTCATGTAGTTGTATATAAAATCGTTTTCGTTCATGTTATGTAAATCTTGTATCGTCGATTAAATCTATGGTCGCTTGTAATGGTAGCTTAGCATCACTGTATAGAGGGAAGCTGATCCGACACTTAGTGCCTTTGATCTCGTCACGCATATCCCACAACAACTTGCGGTATCCAATAACTAACGCACCGGAGGAACACGTAAACTCTACGCCCTCGGGTGTCATCAGCTGTAACGAACCGGCCTTGCCTAACATCATGCCAGTCTTACCAGCCCGTCCCTCGTTGACCCCGATAATAACACAGTCTAAATCTATACGCTCTTTGCGCTTCATTAGTCTATACCACCGGTTCTCCTGATTGCCACATTCTTCCAACCGTCCGTAAGATGCTGTCGCCTCACGATACATAGTCCCTTCGAACCCTCGGTTGCGATTCAGTTTATGGTATAGCTCAAACTCGTCATGGTCGATGATCGGCATGGTCTCGACGACAAAGATATTAGTAAGCTTTAACTTTCTCACACGTTTAGATATCGCTGCGAGATATTGCTTACGTAATTCAAACGGACTAGGATCAACCACGTCAAAGATTGCATACTTAATAGTGTGACCTTCTTCATGTGATGAAGTCCTGTTCACCGCGATGCGAGAGTTGATCTGTTGTAAGGACATCCCGTGCCGATACATCTCACCATCCAGTATCATATTAACACCTAGTGATTCTTGTAGCGTTCGTATCTCATTATTGATATGGCACACAATACCTTCATGCCAGAACTTACCTTCGACCTTGGGCAATCCGCGTGACTGCATTACATCACGTATCCATAACCCTCTCACGCCATCTAGTTTTGGTTGGGCGTAGCAAGGATAGATGGCTTTCTTCTCCTTGTATTTAAATGCCAGCATTGGTTTCATAATAAAAAATTGAGTTCGTCATTTATACGTAGTGCTAACTCTAAATCCTTAGACACAACGCGGAAGTCCATAGCCTTGATGGTGAATGAAATCTCCGCAACCTCCTTAGGCTTAGCATGCGTCAAACGTAAAGCCTTAACTTCATACGGCATACACGCAGCAGATATGTGACTGTCTTCATACACGAAAAAACGTGTATCAGTCAATACCAACATCGTATCATGTAAGCATTTAAGTTCTAATCTCATACGATCTTCTCTCCTTTATCTAGTAGGCTGACCAACATGTCGATCTCGTCCTGCATCTCACAGGTAATTTCTGTTTCCTCGTTAAGAGGATGGAAGGAATAACTGTGGGGTTTATCCGAGCATAGGATTGTGCCTATGACGTGACGTGTGACGGGGTTTGTTAGTATGTAACACGTCCCATGTTTTAGTATTTCTATTTTAGGTTCCATCGGATTTATCTAGTCTTGCTGCTGTGTTTATAAGATCCCTTGTGACTGCTAACATATTACCCTTTGCGCGTATCTCCTGATGGTGGGCAAGGGTTAATTTTTTAGCTATCATGAGTTCATGTAATACACGGTCAATGGCGTCTTCGTATGTGAGGGCTTTTCCAGTTTTCTCAAACTTTGTAGCCGTTACCACAGCGTCAATCAATAACAGTTCGGAGGTTGACGCATATTTCTTTAATTGTTTTATTGTTTCCATATTAAAATTCTCCTATGAAGTCGTAGTTCTCATCGCAGTCACCCCAAGATTTACCGTAGAAACCTTCAGCGGGTATGGATAGAGAGCGGGAACCGATAGTGATTTTAAAGTCAGCGTAGTGCTGCATACGTTTAATCGCCCAATCAGTGTGTTCAATAGGCCACTGTCCACATACAGCGTCGTGTACTTGGTGAAGAGGTTGAATGATGAGGCTGTTATCACTTCGTCTGTTCTCGGAATCCATCCAGATTCGACGAAGTATTTTATTGGTAACGTATGTAGTGTTAGCTTGCGGTTCATGTGAGTATGCGGATTGTATGGTCTTGTTATCGTCGGCTCTACCGAAGAAGCGTCTGACGTGTCCGGAAGCACAATCCAACTTACCGTAGTTGTGGAGTTGCATCATGATCCAGTTCTGCCATGACTGAACACCGGGATATCGAAGACGGTAGAGACGTTGGAGTTCTTTGCATTGAGTTTGGGTGACAATGATTGTCTGCCCCATGTATTTGTAGCCGTCCTTTAGAATTTGGTTCGACATAGTGCCGGGGCCTAGTCCATAGTTAGTTCCGTGTTGGACACGTTTACATGCAAAATACAACCATGCGGAGTCACCCTTTCCAATGTCTTTTCCTGCTTCTCGTAGTTCGTCGTGCGTCCATGTGTTAACGACCGGACCGTGTTCTTTAAGAAGAGCAATGATCTTCGCAGGTTTGAGTCCCGCGTTATAATCATTGAGCATTGTATGGTCTCCAAGGTCAGCGCAGCGAGCCGCCACCGTCCAACCATCTGCACCTGCAAGATCGTCTTGGAAGAAGTAGTGTCCTTCGTCTGCAAGATATAAGCAACGCAGTTTCTTGGTAACGGTTTGGAGATTTGTCCCGCTGCCAGTTCCTGATGTGTAGCAAGCAAGCCGTCCCGTGTCAGTTCCGACAGGGTTGTAAGCACAGCGTATGCGTTTATCTTCGTCGACGGTAACAGATGCCATTGTGCGGATCTTGTCAAGTTTCCGCCATGCGAGGATGTTGGTGAGTATTGGATGGTCATATTTCTTTTGAAGGTTAAGAATAGCGTCGACATTGGATGTTAGTTTGGATTTTACTAGATAGCGTCCCTTCTTCGGGTGCTGTTTGGGGAAGCCTAAACCGCCCTTGGTTACTGGGTTGTATAGGACTGTGCATAGTTGTTTGGGTGAGTTGATGTTGATTGATTTCTTGCAATCTGAATCGATGCGGTCTTGAAGTTGTTCTTGGACTATGACCGTGCGTTGTAGGAACCACTTAGCTTTGTCCATATCGTATGCCATACCACGTAGTTCCATGTATAAGAAGATGGGGAGTAGGGACATGTTGAACTGGAAGTGAGCGGAAGCTGACGGGTTAGCCTCCATGTATTTCTTATGGCGGAGGTAGAGGTCGTAGGTTACGATAGAGTCTTTACAGCAATACTTTAGGTGGGTAGTCCAGTCCTTGACAGTTCGCTCATGCTTGTACGCAGGGTGGTCAGTCCAGATGGATGCTTGAGTTCCTAATGCCTTGGGTAGTTCTGGGTAGATTTCCCAGCCCGATAGCATGGTGTCCCACATGACGTTGCGCACGATGATGTGGTAACGGTAACCGAATGCGAACGTGTCGTATAGGGAACCCTGCGCGATCTTGCCGATGCGTGGGTTAGAGAAGACCCGATCCAATGCGCGGATGAGAGTTAATTCACCTTCAAGATCGGTGGTTGATAGTTCGATGGAGAAAGCGTATTTGTTTGAGGTCGCGATGGATAAGCAGGTTATGTTGTTTGCTCCACCCTCAATGTCGAAGGCGATGATATCACCGGCGCGGATGTTTGTTAGTTTATCACACACCGCCGAGATGGATAGGTGAACATCAGTGACGTAGTTGAGTGGCTTGATCTCAGGGAAACGTCCTTGGACTCTGGCCTTATGTAAGTCGAGGCGGAGTAAGGGAACCCACTCGTAACGGAACTGTATCTGTTCAGGGGAGAGAGCGCATAGACATTTGTAGCTGAAGAACGGTGAGGATACTTCACGACACTGGAAGTATGAGCCTCGCATCTCAGAGACGGTTAGGTCACGTATGCCAGCGTTACGTAATGGTTCTGGGCCAAGCAGGACTATAAGGTGTGGCTTGAATTTGTCAATGTCAGCCTTGAGGTTGGAGAGGGACATTGCACGTGAGGGGTCAGAGGCAGGGACGAGAGCGAGGTTGTTCCCGTGTGGTCGGACTTGATGTAGTAAGCCGAAGAAGATCGCATCGGGGATCATGCCTGAGTTGACTATCAGGTTTTTCAATAGGACACCGGCAGAGCCAACGAATGGTTCACCCATTGTTTCTTCGTCGGTTGAAGGGGCGTTGCCGATTATGGCGATACGGTAGTCAGCGGTCTGGGTGGGGAACTTGTTGGGGACGAATTTCATGTAGGTATATTATAATTGTCGAGTTGTTTACGTATGTCTTTCTGAGCGGTAGGTGGTAGGTCAGTCAGCTTGGAGTATTTACCGAAGCACTCGTGACCGTAGAACCACTGGTAGTTAAGAACAACCCCCGCCTTCACTACGACGACATACAAGTCATCCTCGTATTGAAGGCGTAAGGTAAAGGAGGGGGAGGGCATGGGTATGTTACGTTATGTTAGCCTTACCATTAGTCATCTCTTGGAGAAACTCAGTGAGGATTACGTTACCTCTGTTGTGGTGCTTAGGATCAATCTCACATGACCAAGGAATCCGTCCGAGGTTGAGTGTTGCACGAGCGCATGACTGCTGTCCGCCAAAGGGATCAGCGATGATCTGGCCGGGTTTACTAACCGCAGTGATCAAATGTTTCCACACCTTGTAGGGTTTAGCGAATGGGTTAGAATACATAGCGCGTTCTATATTACCATCAGCGATGATGACTGACGAAGCACCGGGCAACTCCATCGCGGCGTTACCTTTACGTAGGACGAGAGCCGTTTCGTGTTGTTTCGTGAAGTTCATCTGTGCTACTTGGTTCTTACACGGGTGAGTCTTAACCCATATGAGTGGGTGTGTCTGACACTTAAAGCCGTTATCAATCGCAAGGTCACGAAGCAATCGGTCATGCTCAATGTCATACCAGATTATGCAGTAACCACCGGAGCGTAATGTCCGGTAGAACTCCTTCATCATTGGTATAAACATCGCCATGTTGTCATCCTTGTTATGCGTTTCGATAACGGTATCAGTCGTAGACAGGTAGTCATGCTCAATGTCAATACCATACGGTGGATCAGTAATGATGTGATCGAACGTATCAGCAGGGATAGTAGGTAGTATGTCATTCACACTATCGCCCTGTCTAATCCATTGGGATAGAGGGAAATCGGTTACGCCCTCAAAGAACGTGGAGACTTCTTCGGGTGAGTCATTGCCAAGTAAACGTTTCAAGTCCGGCATTGTGTCATCATCACCGAGCAACGAGTCAAGGCTGTCACCTTTAACCTGCATGTCCCCCAAATTAACCGACTTCGGCTGGAGTAAGGCAGCGGGTATCTGTGCAGAACCATCATCAACCTTACCGAGTTGTGCGCGGATTTGTTTAGCTTGAAGTGCATCACACTCGGACTCCTTCCTTTTAAACAGAATGTTATACGCGTCGGTGATCGAGTTAGCATTACAGATATCTTCATCCAGTTTGAGTAACAACTCCGCGACGTGAAGGGCGTGACTCACATGGAGAGGTGAACATCCCATGATCTTACCAGTCTCCCGTGTTCCCCATGATGACTTGATGTCAGCCTTGTTGAGAACGTGCAGGCGGTGTGACCTATAGATGAGAATGCATTCTTCTTGCCACGTCATGGAGAGTCTGTCCATGTTGGCGATGAGTTCCATCTCTAAGCGGTCAGCCTCCGCAACTTTCTCTCGTGACACAACAGGGAAACACTGTGTACCAGTTAGGCGCATGGCTAGCATACGACGGCCACCGTCTACGAGTTTGTAGGGGAGAGTTTCTCCGACGGTAACTACTGGTGGTTGGAGTAGGCCGAAGCGGGTGATGGATTCTTTAAGTTCGTCGAGGTCGCCTAGTTCGGTACGGCCACGTTCGTCTTGTTCGATTTCATCCCAAGAGATTAGGAGGCACTCAGATGGGTGGCGGAAAGGCATACAGTATGGTTCGGTTGTGTCGGTCATGGTTTTGATGGTGTTTTTGTAGGTATTAGGTTTGAAGGTGAGCAGGCTTTACCACGTCCGGTATCGTCGAAACATACGAAGACGTAGGTAGAGTTGATTGAGGTTACGCGTCCGCGCTCTACGTCGGGGTGCATGTAGTTGTCTCCTGCGTGATTAGGGATGTAAGTCACGTATTGGAGAGGCTTGAAGTCATCGGTGGTGTTGGACATTAGAATGGGGGTTCGTTGTCTTCTTCGATGTCGGGACGTGCAGTAGACGTATCATTAATGGTAGGTCGTGATACAGTAGCTTCGGCCACGTTCTCGTGGGAGGCATACTCCAAATTCGTGAAGAACTTGTCACCCCACGCGTTGCAGGTTATGAAGAATGTGACTACGAGTTCTTGTCCTTTCTCGATCTTACGGAGTAAGCGAGTGTTCTGGAATGATGCAACGACATGGATCTTCTGACCGAACTCATCTTCTTCGATGATAAGGTCACGCTTGTCGATGTTCTTTGCTTTGCCTACTTGGTAGGTCTCGGAGATACGCAAGACTTTGCCGCGTATGGTTTTTTGGATGTGTTCGTCTTGATATGACATGGTAGTGGAAGGTAAAGATTTAGGGTGAGGTAGCGTGGGAGATTGTCTACCTCACCCGAGGGGTTAATCGTAGGATGCCTGTCTAGTCGTGTGGAGTTGCGCGTTGTGAGTTTGAGCGATAACCATCACGGAATGACGAGCAGGGTTTAGGTAGTGAGGGGATACAGTCAGCGTATGCTTTAAGGGATACTCTCCCTCCTCACGGGGTTACTTACTCAGGGGCAAGGACGTTGCCGACGTTGTTACGAGTGCCGAACACATCGTCTTCTTCGACCTTAACGACAACGTTGCAAGCAAGGCCGATCAACTCGGATGGTTGCGGGAACGTCTTAGGACGATCTTCTTCGGTGGTGCCGAGAACGGCGTCGAGGAATTTCGCAAGCCCAACCTTGAAGTCAGGGGCGTTAGGGTTATCCGACTGCTGCAATGGCATGTAGTTGACGAAGACGTAACCTGCGTTAACGAACTCACCGGGCATACCAGCACGTGGTGCGGCTTCTGTTAAGGCGAACGATGCCTTGATGTTGCGCTTGGATGGGTCATCTTTTTTAGGGACGACTTCCAAGGCTTTGACGGTGCAGGCGTGGATGCCAGCTTCACACACGGGATAACTAGTATCCACTTGTGAGAGGTCGACATTTAATCCTAGTGGATCTTCCATTGATGCGGCGTCTTCTACGTATTCTTGTTCCATTTTTTCTTTTTGGTTTAGTTTGGTTTTGCTTTTAATTGGGATGTGGTTTTGTTTCTAGACGATCCCTGCGTCTTAGAGTGTTATGGTGCCTTAGAGAATGGTGAGAGTTCTTCTTCAAGGCATTCGATTGCTACTTCGATACAGTGCTGAGCTTTCTTGAGATCGTCAAGGAGCTTGTAATCATCACCCTTCATACGGAAGGCGTATTTAATTACGTCGCAACGACGACCGTCAACGAATGCGTTACCACTGGTCGGCATCTTACGTTGTAAGTCCCACGGTTGGACGTCACCGTAGTGTGCACCGCCCGCTTCAACAGGGGTGATAGGGGTTACTTCTTTAACGGCGGGGGCTGGCACGGGTTTGTCCAGCTGTCTGATGTTTGGTGTTATTGTTGATTTCATGCTAGTTTGTTTAGGTATTGTTCCTTATAAGATTCGAAGACTTCGACTCGATACTCTTTGTCACTCATAAGTTTTTCTCGTTCGCGGCTGCCGTATACGCATTGACCGCGTAGTTTATTGGTGGCGTAACGCCATGCGCAGTAATAGTCGGGGGACTTTTGGATGATGAAGTCGCTGGAGTCATCGTCCTTGATGTTGATGAACGCATCGGGGTATCGTTCACCAGCATAGTCATGAATAGCTACTAGGTCTTCGCGTATATGGTCAGGCAGGTCATTGAAGTCGACGAGATAATCCATATCTGCACCGGTTCCAAAGAATACGTGAGAACCTGTTCGGAAGAACTCATAGCGATTGGCAACGAACCATGCTGTAACGCGTCCGCTGATGTTAGCGTAGTCTGGATGTGCTTCATTCATGACCCTAAGACAGTTGGGATGTCTTGTTCAATGTCCGAGCGTATGTCTACGGCAACGACAGAGAAACCGGCATCGGTTAGTTCTTCACTGATGGATGAGGCCACGTGAGTAAGGTCTGGTGTGTCCTCAAGGTTGACATCCAGTTTGACAAAGAAGGTGCGGGTAACGTTCATGGCGTTAGTGCGTAAGCGATTAAACCTAAGATGAGCACAGCGGCTATGCAGATTTGTAAGTCAGACATTATAGTGTGGTGCGAATGTTTTTAGGGATACCTTCAAGGGTGTTGTTACCCTTGCCGAGCGCGACTAGGTTAGCCTTGGCACGATACCCATCGAGAGCACGTTGCATGTTGGCGGTGTGCTTGGCGTCGCGCTTCATAGCAGGTGTCACTCCGAGTGTGTGTTCGCGGTGGGTAAGCGGTGTATGCTTACGTTGTTTACGTTGGTTACGCCACATGGCACGACGCGCACGACCTAAGGCGGCGGATAGTTTATTAAAGAATTTCATTACTTAGCGAAGGTTGGGATTAGTTTGATGAGTTCGTCGAGGGTTAGTTCTGCTGGTAAACCAATGGATGATTTCGCACCACGGTGATCGTTAGCGTTAACAGGGACAGTCCGTACCTTCCGAATGTTCTTGGTGTTACCACCGAGTCCAGTCTGAGCAGCGAACAAAAGCCACACGTCAGAGAACAAACCGGACAGCTTGTCCTTGTTCTGACCTTGGATGCCAATGAACGTGTGCATGATCTTGGTGGCCTCGTCAGTTTCACGTGAGTTGTGTGAGTTGACTAAGACATTCTTACCAGAGGACTTGAGCCTGATGAAGAAGTTACGCACGAGGTAAGCGAAGTCACCCCAGTCTTGGATGCGCATTGGCATGTTGTCGGCTCGCTTCTGTTGTCGCTTGACCTCTGAGAACACATTGTCACAGAACGTACCGAGCGTGTCGATCACGATGGTCTTGACGTCTGGGTCAGCAGCAGCAGCATTGGTACAGTCAACCATACGCTGGTAACGTTTAGCAGGCAGCACCTCATCATCATCATCGTAGTTGACCACGTCGTATTTAAAGTTGGTGGTCTTGGTGAACCGTGCGGCGGGTCGCAGGTTATCATCACAATCAAGGATGTAAACACCGGGGAATGCAAGAGCTAGTGATGTCTTACCTAGTCCCGGATCTCCTACGATCATGGCACATAATTTTGACTCTAGGTCAAATTCGTTTCCTTCTTTCATTTTAGTTTTTGTTTTGTTTGTTATGTTTTATCTCCGTCATAGCGAAGATGTGGTAGAGTTGTTCCATGAAGCGTGAGTTACGTTCTTCATACGCGGTTTGAGCCAGCCACTTGCATGCTTGCTTAGCGGACTGGGTTTTGAATGACACGTTAACCCAGTCGTCAGTAGTCTGCATGTAGTGCAAATGGTGCTGGAGTTCGGGCAGGTTAAAGGGGCAAGTAGATGGGTCACTAGCGTAGGTGCTAGCCGTCGCCCACTGATGTGGCATGACGTAGCCCTGCTTCGCGATGTTGAGCCAGAGCATACCGGTTACTTCGATACGTCTGGCGTGTTCTTTGAGAGTATGAAACTCGATGGGTAGTTTTGCCATGTTAAGATTTTTCTAATGGTGTCCAAGTGACATTAACAAACGAGTCGGAGTTCAACAACATGGCACGTTGCCTATCATCAGGTAACGTGCATACATCGTGGTAGGGGCAAGCTCCATACTTACCCATACACCATACCGGTGCCTTAGGGAAATAACCCGTGGATAAACTATGCACAAAGTTTTCTATCTCTCGCATGACGTCACGCTCCCACTCATTCATATGAAACTCGTTCATAAAGTACGTGCGACGATCAAACGTGACACCTTTACCTGTCTTAGTTAACTTGCGTAAGAAGATAGCGTTGAGAAGGAACTTATTAATAGGCAGGTCGAATATACGTCGCGCAGCCCACACATAACCATGCACAGGTTGAGACAAACGAAACTGCTCGTAAAAGTTTTGCCCTTCGATGGAGGTCGTCTTGTGGTCAGAGATGACTGGTTCACCTTGATTCTCACATAACAAGTCAACCTTACCAGACCAGAGAATGTAAAGTTTCTTTATGTATAGCAGTGGAGAATCCTTACGTTCTTCATCGCCTCGAAGCATTTCATAACGAGTGTATTTAATTTCCGAGTTGACTTCGATCTCTCCTAGGGTGAGGGAGAATGGGATTTCTACTGCGGGTGTGCCGTCATGGACGAGAGGTTTTATGTCTAACGCGCCGTCAGGACAATAGGTCGAGGCGTAGAGTTGACAGACGTGGGTGAGATATGTCGGGTCGCGGTGATCGTTCGGGCGTAAGGGAACGGTAGCGAGGTGTGCTTGCGCGATGTTGATACCGGCAGCGACGTTTATCATCGAGAAGTCTGTGCGGTAACAGTGTTCAAGGAACTCGTGGACTGCACCGCCAAAAATAAGTGCGGCTCCGCCTTGACGTTCACGTCGGTTGACACAGTAGTATTGTGCGGAGCGTGGACAGGTCTGGGTTTTTTCTAGTGTCGAGTTGTCGATACGTAAGATGTAATTGTCTGGTTCACCGGGGACTGCTTCGAGCAGTGGGCGGGGTGGCTTAGGAGGTGCGGAGATGTTGTCCAGTTCTATGGAAGGTAAGTCGAACATGATGTGGAAGGATTGGGTGGGTTAGGTTTTGTTATGAAACTGATCGTCGAGTGCAGTGCGTAATGTGTCCAATGCACGTAGAGCTTCTAGTAAACGCTGGTTTGTGTTGGCGTTAAGTGGGAAGTCCTTATTGTATTTGTGCTTTTCTAGTTGAGAGATACAAGGTTTAATTACCCAGCGGGTTATTGTTATCCACTTGTGTTGACGTCGCTGTGCTTTAGTTCTTCTGGCCATTGTGGAAGGATGTTGAGGGTTATTTTTTAGGCATGAACAGGTCAAGGTCAACACCTTTCTTGTTCGCGGTTATGGTTTTCGATGACTTGTTTTTTGCTGCTTTACGGGTAGCAGGTATCGCACGTAGTGAGCGTATCTGTTCACCGTGAATGCGTAACTCGTCTTGAGTCATCTCGGAGATAGGTTTCTGGAGGATCGCGACGAGCGGGGCTTCGAGTTCGTTTGGGTTAGCTAAATTTGAGTCCATTGATGATGTTGGTTGCGAGTTGGATTGGTGAGGTGAGAGTGTCTGCGGCACGACGACGGCGATATTCTCGGGTGAACTCAAGGGTGAGTGCCGATAGGATTTTCGCTTGTGCACCATGGAATGTCAACTGATCATTGAAGATGTATTGAAAGTCATTCTCGGGGATGAAGCCGGTGATGCGGTGCTTTTGTGCGTGCGGGATAGAGTCTAGCTCTGATACCATCTGAACGATGGAGATTTTATGTTCGTTTGTTTCCATTAGAATAATGTGATTGTGTCATGGGATGTGGTGTATTCCACATTAGAACATGTGTTTGTTAGTCGTTCGATTTCTGTCACGATTTCGGGGGATGGGGAGTGGATGCGTATGGGTAGGGTTACTATTGATGATTGCAGTACGTAGCATATGACTTGTAGGTCACGGAGAGTGAGAGGGTGGTGTATGTCACCGGCAAGGGTAGAGATTGCGGAGGTTAACGGGTTGACGGTCTTGGATGCCTTGGGGTTGCCGAGGTATGTGTAGTCGTCGTCAGCCCATACTTGAAAGCGGGAAAGGTTTTTCTGTGCTTCGGCGTCAGCGTAGTCAGGGAAAGCGTGAAGGTTTGCGATGATATAGTTGCGGCACTCGCGGATGCGTGAGATGTTGGTGGTCGGTGTGTAGAGGCCGTTAAGGATGCGGTGAGTGGCGGGGTATATTGATACGGCGACTTCGATAGCAGGGCCGTAGCGTGGTAGGTAGAGAGTGTGATTGAACATAGTGGAAGGTATGTAGTGAAGCTAACCGTCATGGCCTACGATAAACAATGTGATCTCATGTTTAAAGTAAGGTTCATGACGGCCACCGACTCTTTGATCAACGGGTTCTAGGGCTTCGTGGCCTACGTGTCATCGGTGTGGGCATTACAGAAATTAGACGAGATGGATGGGAGCTAGGTGGCGGGCTTGGTGCATGGCACGGCGAGCACCTTTGGTGGCTATCACGAGGGACTGTTCACGAGAGAAGCGTTGCGCACGCTCAAGTGATTTCGAGTCAGCTTTGTCCACGTCAAACGTACAGAGTTTGCCACGCGGGGTGAGGGTGCCGGGATTCGGTAAGAGATGCTTACGACGGACGAGATTTTTAATTTTTTTCATAGTGGAAGGTAGTTATGTGGGGGAGGGTTGGACTCAACACACGGGTTAAATGACCCTCCCCCACTGACAACTGTGCTAACAGTGGATATTAGCCAAGGCCGGGTAAGGCCATGTTCTTGAAGACAACTTGGAGAGCTTCGGCGAGTGAATCGCGGTCGATGCTTCCGTCTTCGGAGGTCTCAATCTCAACAGTGAGACCAAGGTTAGTGATGCCAGTCTGGATGGTGTCCAGATCGGTTTCTCCACCGGCAACTTTAGCAAGAAGTTGATCAGCTTGTGCGTAGAATACGGCGGCTGGCTTCTTACTGCGTCCGGTTTTGGACACGTCAAAGCCGATCTCGTCGCAACACCCTTGAAGGTATGCTTGAAGTTCAGGAGCTTCAACACTAGCGCGGAGCTTTGCACCAAAATCCTTATCGGATTCGAGGACAGGGAGTTCTTCACCAGCTTTGTTGGTTTTAGTACCAACCTGTTCGCGCGTGATACCCCATTGAACTTCGGCAGCAGCGAACACAGCCTTCCACGCTTTCGGGAGGATAGAACGGTAGATGCTTTCAGCGTTGGCGAAGGCGAGTGCAGCACCGGTAGCACCAGCACATGAGTCGAATTCTTCAACGGTTTCAGGGACGGTAATGGCGACGGTAAGTCCACGTGTGGACTGATCTTGTTTTTTCATGGTCAGTTTTTGGTTTTTGGTTTTGGGTGTCTTAGTTAGGGTGACACGAAACCCTTTACATGTGCGGGAGTATTGTTGCTCCCGCGTGAGTATAAGTATACTCGATACCGAGGAATAAAAAAGCACGTTCTTGTTTTATTTTCCGATACCGAGAAACTTTTCTTTCGTTCGGTAAACTAAGATTACTAGTCAAACGGGGTTGATTGTGGATTGTTTGTAGGGTGGATCATCTTCTGACGGATGATAGTGGCGAGCCGTGCGTATTCACGCCAGTCCAGTTCACCATCAGGGAGGGCAGGAAACGGTGGGCCATGTTCGTGTGGCTTACGGATGCGGACAGCGATGGAGTGGCGAGGGGAGTTGCCTAGTGCGGCGTATGCCTTCTGCCACATGCGAGCACATGGGTTAGGGTTGTCGCGTCGGACGTAGATTTTGATTGTGTGACCGGAGTCGGCATCAATCTCACGTAGTTCGTAGGATTCGAAATGGTGGTCGGGGTTCATGGTGTTGTTTGTGTTAGGCATACAGAGCATACGCCGTTGGTTAAGGTTCGTTCTTCTGTGTCGCAGAAGATGCAAGTAGGTGGTGAGAGTTTTTCTCTTATCTTTTTGTTCATAAGTGCGACAGCGTTGGAAGCATATGGTGTTGCGTGTTCGTTTTTGTTCATGATGTATTTCAGGTGATGAAATTCAGCGTCAGTTAGGATTATGGTTTTCATTGGTTTTTAAGTTCGTTGATGATGTGGGTCATTTCCGCAATCTTACAGTGTGCGCAGACTAAGTCACCGGCTTCGTTTTTAAACGCGTGGGTTTTGATTGGTCCGTGGTGTGCTGTGCATGTGGGACGTGCTGTTGTAAACGCGCTAGGTTGTGCCTCGTAGTAGGTTATGTAAGAACGTGTTGCGTCGATTAGGTCACGGTCATAGTTCTCAGGTAACGTGGCAAGCCAGTTATCCACGTGAGTTACGTTTGCGGTAGCAGCGAGTAGTTTAGTTCGTATGTTTTGTTTGTTCATGATGGTAGTTCGGAGTCGAGTTTAGCGATGAAGGCGGCACGGTCAATGTTGAAGTTTGCACGTGTTGTGTCTTCGTCAATGTCGTAGTTTTCTTCCCATTCGTAGATGATGTCAGCACGAGAGCGGGTTAGCTCGTCGTCGATGAGTTGGTCATAACGGTCAGGGTCGTCGTGTGATGGTAGTAAGCTCATGACGCGTCCTCCCATCGGTTAGAGATTTCTCGGCTTACGTGTGATGGCACCCAGTTGTAGCGAGGGACTGGGCCTGCACCGGGCATAGATTCGTGTAAGTCTGATATTTCTGCGCGTTCACAGCGTTCAGAACAAAACGTATCGTTGTTCCATCCACGTCTTAAGACTTTATTTACTGATGCAGGAGCATAACAATGACCGCATTTAGGTTTCGGTTTAGTTTTATCACTCATGACGCGTCCGATCTATAATAGAACTTACATTCGTGACAGAATGACCATTCAGTGTTTGGCGACGCGGCGAAGGACTTGTATGACATGTTGTGTCCACAATGTGACCGGACTTCTTGCCGTTGTTTAAGCGACCATGAGTTTGACCAGCCCTTGTTGGTATAACCGAGGGATTCTAAAGTCATGATGGGGTCATCGGATGTAGTGAGCATGTAATGAATCGCTGATATGATTTCCTTCTTCTTACTCCAAGCAGCTTCACGCAGTTTGTTTTCATAGGCGAGACGTGTTTCCATGTCTTTAACACCGGTGAGGTTCTCTCTGATGTGATAGCTATGCAACGCACCTTGAAGGTGTGC
>TARA_R110000803_G_C11989475_1_pt1 | contig 46711 bp, 48 predicted proteins | sample TARA_R110000803 | Tara Oceans TARA_R110000803 (sample SAMEA4397772) | marine metagenome | biome: Polar Biome; feature: [SRF] surface water layer (ENVO:00010504); material: water (ENVO:00002006), including particulate matter (ENVO:01000060) such as... | depth 5 m | reverse complement strand
TTTCCCATTTCCCCAATTTCGCGCCTACGCTCTCTGAATCCTTTCCTAATGACACCATGCCACTATTTTTCTCCGCGCCCGCCTTGCCACATCTCTGCTCATTTAAACGCTATGCCGTTTTCCCAAAAAACCGCCTAAACAGCCTAATTTCGCCCCTTATTCGATTTATTAGGTAAGCTAATCAAAATGCCGTGGAATGTGGAAAAATCCTTTCCATATTCCACCTGGCTACATTTCCGGTCAGAGATTGGGGAAAGAGTAAAGGTTTTCTTATATATATTTTTTTAATAAATACCATTAGGAAAAGTAATAGTTCACACCGGTACCGCAGGGGACCAGAGAGTAAAAGGAAAGGACCATTACTCACTCCACCGAAAAAAGTAACATGATCACCTTGCTAATGATTCACGTTACCTGACTAACATGATCACCTTACTTATGATTCGCGAGCCATCCGCCGAGTGCATTAGTTTTACTCATGTTCACCATTAGTTTTCCTAATAACCGAATCTCGGATTCGCCACCGCCATGAAGAAAAAGCCCGATCTGAGTTCTGCCTCAGAACAGTGCATATCTTACAAAATGACAAATTTTACGAATCGACTTGCAAAAATTCAATCTCAAATCGCACAAGTATATAACTGGCATGGGAATTGCTTATAGATAGAGAATGAATACACATAGACACAGAGGTCAGGAAGAAGGGTTTAGTAAGGCGACAATAGCGAGTTGCGGAACGGCGCCGATGAATAAGATGTTGAGGTGGAAGTGGGAAGGTGCGAGGGAAGAAAGTGAGAAGAAGCAAGAGATGAGGGAGAGCGAAAAGGAATTGGTGGAACAGTTTACTGGCGTAGCAAAATGAATAGCGACCAAAAGCGAATTAGCGCAATGCATCATCAGCAAGGGATGCCGGTGGAGAGTATTGCCGATGCGATGAACATGAGCGTGGAAGCGGTGACGCAGATATGTCTGATGACGAAGCAAGGACGCAAGGCGCCGACGTTGGACTTGCAGGAAGAGGCAGCGAAGCTTGCGCCAGGAGCGTTGCGTACGATGCAGAACTTGACATATCTAGAAGAAGAATCACCGGGTGTGGCGCAGCGGGCGAGTGAGTTTATTATCAAACTGGCGCATGGGTGTCTCAATCCAGCCGAGCGTGAAAGCGAAATGACCTCTGCGGTGTTCAACACAGTGATCGTGGAAGCGAATAGTAACTACGAAAAAGACATTATGCGGCTGAATGAAAGAATTTCGAAAGGACAACCAGTAGATGTCTAACCCTATTTACAAATACGCAGCACTTCAGTCGCGGTGGATCAAAACCAGCGCAGATTTGTGCGTCGAGGCATACGAGCCTGAGAGTGAGCACATGGCATTCGACGGAATTCACGGCACACATGTGATACTGAGACTGGATGCGACGGATCGTACGCTGTATGTGGCAGTGCGCGGCACGCTTGCGGCGCGAGACTGGGGTGCGAACGTGATGGTGAGGAAAGTGAAGTTCGACAAAGACGGAAGTCGGGTGCATCGTGGGTTTATGCGGCGTGTGCAAGGTGTGTGGTTAGGGTTGTTGGTTGAAATTTTGCGTCGGCAAGCTACGTATGACAGAATTGTGTTTACAGGGCATAGTTTAGGTGCGGCGATAGCGACGATTATGTATTCGAACACGAAAACATACGGATTCCCAGGTGAAAACCCGGCAATTTACCTGTGCGCGTTTGCAAGTCCGCGGGTAGGCAACGCAAAATACGCACGTAGATTCGTAGGCGACACGCACGTGGTAATGTTCCGCGACAACAACGACATCGTGACGTGGATACCCATGATTAACTTTAGGCGCATTGCAGTCCCGCTTATTCACTTCGACACACGTGGCAAGTTCCACGTGAATCCTTCACGTACGTTCTTATTGCGTGATTTATTCCAAGGAGTGTGGAGTGCAATGCGCCAATTTAACTTTAACCCAGTTCAAGACCACGATATGAATAAGTATAAAGCATTAGTATGGCGCCTTTTCGACAATCAGTAGAAGCACAGATCAAAAGCGCTACCACCGACCAAGAATCGCGTCTGCCAAAGGCGTCGATCACCGATGCAAAAGGTTGGGCGGGCGCAAATGGATTCAAGATCAAAGATCCGTTGATGTTGCTGCACATCTACGACCCATATGTGCGAGATCACGACGTAAAGGTTCACACATGGCAAATTCAAGTAATGACACTATTCGCACATGGCAAGTTGCCAGACAAAGTGCTGCGCATTGCTGCCTGTGCGAACAACGGATCGGGGAAATCGCAATTTCTGATTGCCCCGTGTGCAGTATGGCTCGCGATGGCGAACGTGGAAGCGAATTGCGTAATCACATCGGCGTCAGGAACCCAACTAGACAGACAAACCTTCTACGCCGTGAGTAGACTGTGCAGATTTATCAATGAACTACATGGCGAAATCCTCTGGAAAATCAACTACCGAAGTCTTACCTTCATCCCAACAAAATCAAAGATCCAGCTTTTCGCGACCGATGATGCAGGACTGGCAGAAGGTTATCACACACTTCGTCCCGACGGAGAGTTCGCAATCTTTGTGGACGAGGCGAAAACTGTCACGGAACCTATTTTCGAAGCTCTCGCCCGGTGTAACAATCTCACTCGCAGGCTTGATGTGTCTTCACCGGGTGCCCCATCCGGGCATTTCTATGGCTGTTTCGAGTCGGAGCGTTGGCACAGGTTCAAAGTCACATACCGTGACTGTCCGCACATTTCCCAAGACGAAGTCGACGAAGCCCGAGAGCGATTTGGAGAAAACTCCGCATGGTTTAGATCAGCTTACCTAGCCGAATTCTGCAGTATTGATGAGATGCTAGTGATGACATTTGAAGAAGTCATGCGCGCATACAGAACACCTCCTGTTGCGCTACCAACAGGTATACGCTACGGCGGACTGGACCTTGCGGCAGGTGGTGACGAAAATGTGTTCAGCATATTCGACGGTAACAAACAAATTGCGATGCCTTGCTTTAGGTATGACGACACGACCGATGCGGTGGATCATGTGAAGGGTTTGATAAACCGTTATAAGATACCGCCAGAGAATGTCAATGCCGATGACGGCGGCGTAGGCAAGTCTATGATCGATCAGTTGTGGAAGGATGGGTTTCAAGTCAACCGTGTGCTGAATCAGACACGCGCGATCGACAATGCTACATACGGTAACCGCGGCGCAGAGATGTGGTTTAACTTTGCGATATTTCTCAAGAACCTAGACCTGGTGTTATTCGACGACGACGCACTCAGACGGCAGCTTGCAACACGATACTATATGCAAGGCGCAGTCCACGGAAAGATCGTGCTGGAGTCCAAACGTGTTGCGCGAGCCAAAGGTCACGGATCTCCTGACAGGGCTGATGGCACAGTTCTTGCTCTTGCTGATAAGGAATATCCGCTCTATTCAAACGAACACTTAGTTAAAAACTCGCGACTACTTCGCCGTAGGTCGCCTAAAGATATCATTGCTGAATACGACAAGAACAAATACTCTTTCTCTGGCGTAGACGCGCGTGGAGACAAGCCAAAATCTGCACCAGTCTACGGTTACATGGGCGCATCACGAAACTAAATTTATGCCGAAAGCAACTACACTTCATTCAGTAGAAGAAACCTTTGCAATGGCAGGACAACTCCTGACCACACCTGAACAAGACGAGAAGCAAAGATTCGCACCAGAATTTTCTACTGCAAGCACATTCACATGGGCGTGGGCAGATCACAAAGAGAAACTCGCACGACTGCACCAAGACTGGGGCAAGATCCACACCCAAGTTGCTAACGACCGTGAAGTCCGCAAAGTCGATGTCAACGTCAAAGACCTACGTGCGTCAGGCGCGATTGCTAAAGACGCAGGAATGTATCCGCGACGTATTGTCGATACCAATATTGAGCGAGCCAAGCCGCCATTTGTGGCATACCTAAAACTGCCTACGCGAACTGCTCTATTTGAATGTGAAGATCGTTTCGGTATCAATACAGACAAGCTTGAAGTAGATTTCACACGCGTGTCCCGCTTTGAAGGTTGGGAAGAGCCTCACTTCAAATGCTTAGATGCAGCGTGGTTAAGTGGGTGGTCTGGATTGCAGACACTATTCGATCCTGACAAGCCTGGACATTTCTCGCATAAGTTTCTTGCAACAGACAAGTTCATGTTCCCTATTGGGATCACGGATATTCAAATGGCAGAGTATGTGTCTGTGATTGTTGATACCACGGTGTCGAAGCTCAAGAGCTGGGTGAAGAAGTTCGGATTCGATTCAGTGCAAGTCGACATGTTGGCGCAGAAGTCTTCTGCAGAGTATGGCGATACGGTGTTGCAAGTGTATCAGTTGTTGTACAAAGCGGACAACGGGACAGTGTATACGGCGTGGTATCACGAGAGTTGTATGGAGTGGTTGAAAGTTCCTAAGCCGTTGTTTCTGGGAAAGAAGTTAGGAAGCAATGTACGACTAGGTGAGATACAATCTGCGTTTAAGGCAAGTGATTTGAACGAGGATGGCGGACCGTTGTACGAGACAGAATTTCCGATTGACATATTTGTTAGTCATGGAACAGAAGAGGCGTCGATTGTGGAGAATAGAGGTCGTGCATTCTACGACTACCACACGCAAGAAGCACAGACGTCGATGTGGACAGGGTTTATTAACAAACTAGTTCGTAGCTCTAACATCTACGCGTCACCCAAGACGTCAAATACGACACGATCAGGCGCACCGAGTGTGTTAGAGAACTCTGAACTACGCCCAGATCATATGTATGATAAGGCTGTGGACTTTTGGTCAACACCCTCGCCAGACGGGACTGCTATACTTGCGGCGCAGGCACTTGCAGCAGAGAACTCACAAGAGACAGGCGCACTTAATGTAGGCGTGTTGAATCGTAAAGACGCACGTAAGACGAAGAAAGAGTTTGAAGTAGCTGAAAGCGCACAGAGTGGGCTTGACGGGATTTCAGTCACACGATGGTCTACATTCCAGACAGCGATTGTGCGTCGTAGTTGGGCGATTGCTCAGGCGCGCGCACGACAAGGTGATTTGCCGAACTTTCTGCGCGTGACCGAACCGGGCGAAGATGATACAACCGATACGTTCAAAGCAAACGACCAGTCGCAAGCACGACTGACATTGTTAGAGTGTTCGTTTGTGGTGAAGTCAGCAGGAGAAAACGACGTTGTGCAAAAACAACGCATGCTGTCTGTGATGCAAGAATTTTGGCCTGTGGCTAGTGCGACGTCGCTCAAGCTAGAGTTTCTAGTGGACATGCTCAAGCAAGCGCTGCCTGACCAAGCAGACAAATATGAAAAGATTCTACGGACCGAGAAGCCCACTGGCGGGATTATACAAGCACTTGCTACGACTCTACAAGCGGTCGCGAAAAACGCGAACTTACCGCCCGAAGCGATGCAAAAAGTCCAAGAGGTTCTGACAGGCGCACAAGAGCACATGAAGACTGCTGGCGAAGATGGAGGCGAAGATGGAGGAGCTTAGTGCGCTGATTAAAAAGCACGGACTAGTTGGATTGACCGACATAGAGCGTGCACAAATAGCCAATGAAAAGCTGCGTTTACGTGCGACGCTTGAGGCAAACCCTTTGTTTAAGCTGCTCATGCTGAATATTCAGGTTGAGTATCTTGAACTTGTCGACGAAACCACAGAAGAATCAGATAACATCGGCCGCAACTCCGATGACCTGAGATACAAACTAAACAAAGCACGAACACTCAACGCCCTGAAAAAATATGTCAACACAGACTTCACCACTACCAGACTTCGGAGCTAGCCCTCCGAAAGATACTCAGACAGTAATCTCAGCAGGTGCAGATGGAGCACCACCGGCAATAGCACTACCCAATAGTGGAGGCAACGATGCGATGCTAGGTGGAGAAGGCGAGATCCTCGATATGGGAGATTTCGAAGACTTTATGGGAAGCACACCGGCAATAGCACCAGCACCAGTTGTTGAGCCTGCGCCTGTGCCAGACACGGCGGGACTGATTACGGAACTGACTGCGGAACAAATTGCGGCTCGTACGGCTGCAGAAGCTGGAGTTGCAGCGCCGCAGGCCCAGGCAACTATTGCGCCGCTTCCTGAAGCACAAGGACGTGAGCTAGATGTGTTTGAAGAAGGTGATCGTGCTGCGCTAAGAGGTATGCCGAACGCGGCGTTTGACCATTTCAAAACACGACTGCCAGCGTTGCAGAAGCGAGTATTGGATGCGGAAGCTGTTGCGTCGCAGTTGCGAGAAACGTCGGGAGTGCCTTCGAGTTATCAAAGCCACGACCAAGCATATACACTTACGCCAGCATATCAGTCAGGTCTTGACAAGTATCAGGCGGCGAACACACAGGCAACGTTCTATGAGAACCAGTTGAATTCTGTGGTAGGTGATCCAGAACAGTCTTCGTTTTACACGATTTCTGGTTACGATGGCGCAGGTGAGCCGCAGTACTCACAACATCCGATTGGCTCCGAGGCAGGACAGACAACGCGTGAGGCTGCGATACAGCACTTGACACAGGCGCACACCACGACGAATAGTGAGCGTGAGAATGAGTTGGTTGTATTGAAAAGTATAGAGACTGGGCACATGGAAAAATACAACGAAGATTTGGGTATGATCCACGCATTGGAAGACAGGTATTTTTCCAATCTGAAATCAGACAGCGAGTATTGGAAAGCCACAGGTGCCAAACAGGCAGAGCAGTTTACCGAGATGATGCCTCAGTCGTTTCGTAATGATCCACTCATGCCGACAGTGTCGAAAATGTTTATCACATTGTCATCGGTGACATCGCAGTTGCAGACGTATCATAAACGATTCGGCGCACTTGCACCGGCAGGAACACAAAATCAACAACAGCAAACGGCAGCAGGACAGCCCGCGCAAACTGTAAATGCAGAGCGACAAGAGGCAGGACCGACAGGCAGTGACGTTGCTGGTCAAACAGGTGGAGCAGAACACATGCTTGACAGTATAGGTTGGGAGGACGAAGACGGTAATCCCCAATAAAGGAGGTTAGGAAAAAACCGGTGCAATGGACCCTGCACAAACATGAGACCCGGCGGAGCATTCAGAAATGAGTGCTCCGCTTTTTCTCGCTATGAGCGTTGGCATGGTATGTGCTTTATAGTGTATTGTTATGAGCCTGTGAATGGTGAAGAAAACACCGCAAATTGAAAGCCGGAGAGCTTTTCAAACATCCCAAACGCTTCTTATCGGTCAAGGGCATGACCAGCTTCTTTCGCGAAGGGCATCGCAACATCACAGGCTTTTGTTTGCGAACCCGTGAGAGAATAAAATAATGCCCAGCACATACAACCTCCCCAAGACCCCAGATATCTGGGATGAACAGAGCACTACGCTCTATAACAAGCTGCCATATCATTTGGCGCTGATGTCCTCGCGATTGTTTCCGCGATGGCATGTGTTTAACAAACTCTTCGGAAAACGGAAGTGGGAACAGAATCAGGGTGATACGCTCAAAGGTGTCAACGCTGAGTTCAGTCCTGTTGGCCGACAAGAGTTCTTCCCCAATGCGATCACCGGTACGCCCAATCGTGACGTGCATCAAACTGGTGAACGGACTGAAGATGCGATTGTCTACCGGCACCAGTATGAGACGAAATACATTCGTTTCAATGGATCGTTCGCGGACTTCCGTCGTCAGCAAGTGCCGCACAACATGGAGGATCTCACTCGGCAGATCGCAACAGCGAATGACCAGTTCATTCGTACGATGCTGTTTCACTACTGCCCTTATGTGTTGCTTGCTGGCAAATCTGCCACAACCACAGGTGACTACATCGGCGACGACTTCGTTGCTGCACCTTCTGGGATTGGTAACATTGGTGGCACCGCTGCCAAGACCACGACGTGGGTTCAGGGCGCGATCAATGAAGTTGGGACCGGAGCTGCTGGCGCACTGAAGTTCAACCTTGCTAAGAAGGCGCAGACGATTGCGACTGAGGACTTGCAGATTCCTGGTTTTGAACAGATGCAAGGCATGCCTGCTCCGAACGAAACGATCAAGGGCAAACTGTGCTGGGTTGGTTCAAACGAAGCATTCGAATACTTCGAGCACGATGCCAATGTTTTGGCGTTGCGGTCTAACGACCACGACTACACCGGTGAGGACTTTTCTGGTCTGATCGGAAGCAAGGGAGTTTGGAAGACGGAACGCTTTCCGTTGCGCATCGGAGCCGACGGACTCTTCCCTGCGCCGCAGATTGAAGAAGCCACTGCCGGAGCATTCAACCTCGGTGAGACGGTTCCGAATCCTGCGTATGTTGATGCACCGTATGAGGTTGCATTCTGCATTGGCGGTGGTGCGTATGAGTCGATTGACGTCGGCGCTCCGCCCAAGGAATTCGGAACGGGTCGTATGGACGCAAAAAAGTTCTCCCAGCTTCGCTGGAATGGTGAGGTTCGCCTTACTTCGGACTTTCTCGTGAACTACGGCACCGCAGGAACTCCGGTGTTGGAGACGAACAAATACGGTGAATTCGTGCAGCTTATTGCCGACACCGTTCACGGGATTCTGCCTGTGAATCGTCGTCATGCATTCGCGGTTATATTCCGACGGACTAGGGTTGCGGCCTAGGTCACAGGGCAAGGGTGACATCATTGTGGTGGGTGAGATAACATCAAACCCACCACATTTTCTACAAATTTCAATTAGAATTTTATTATGCCAGCAGAAACAGCTCATCTTTACGTTCCACGTCGTGTCACACTTGCTTCGGGAGTGGGCACAACTGACGCGCACCGCATGAATGCGGGGCAGGTTTCCACAGTGGGACCAATGATTTCAACTACGATTCCGGGCGGCGGCCAGATGCGCCCGGCCTATCTCGGTGGATCAACACCAATAATTGAACATGCGGCTACGATGTTTTTAGTCGAGGTTGCTTCAGAGTCTGCGAATGCCGTTAAGTATACGCTTGACGGACAGACACCAATCGCTGGAGGTTTGGGACTCACACTTGCAAAAGGTGCAAACGTGTGGATAACTAAGCAAGAATTTATTGATGCATTGTGGATTGACGATGCTGCTGGTGGAGCAGTCTTACGAGCACAAGGATTTCGGGCTGCATAATGATAAAGCCTGCACCAATTTTTAATCGATCCTTGGCAGGCCCGCTCGGGTTTCCCGGTCGTGGTAAATCTGCGGTAGCAACAGTTGCTTCTTCACCACCAGCATCAGATCACACGACTGCGATTATATCTGAGCAAACGCTCAATTGGTTTTTGGCAGAAGACGACTCAGTAATTCTCTCAGAGGAATAATATAATATGGCAACAGGAAAAAAGTTTGGTGCTTACACAGAGCTGGCCACAACCCCGGCGGCCACGGACAGGCTTGTACTCATCGACGTAGATGACACTACTCACGGAGCAAGCGGGACAACTAAATACGTAACAAGAGCAAATCTTGTGGCTGGTTTGGGAGGTGGCGCAGTCGCAAAAGAAATTGGGCTGGCAGTGTCTAACGAAGAAGCAGATTTAGTCGTGGGCGAGGCGAAGCTCACGTTCCGAATGCCGTATGCAATGACGCTGACCGCAGTTCGGGCCAGTGTCACCACGGCACCTACCGGAGCTGGAATCACCGTGGACGTCAATGATGGCGCATCATCCATCTTCTCGACATTGCTCACCATCGCCGACGGATCAAAAACTTCCGTTGGTGGAACCGCATCTGTCATCAGTGACACTGCCTTAGCAGACGATGCCGAGATCACTGTGGACATCACCACGATTGGTTCAACGGTCCCTGGAACGGGGTTGAAAATCTGGCTGATCGGAACGCTCACGTAATATGGGACACTTCATACAACCTAAAACAATTTGCAACAGCGGCCCTCCGTTGGATTGCATTGACGTTCCGACACCAGCGCATGGCTACGGATTTGATCGTTTGCGAGCAGGTTACACAGGCTACGCGACTAAAGATAATTTTGATAATGGTAATGGCGAGGTTGACATTGGGTTTGGCGGATCCAGCCCTCCTGACGATTATGACATTGAGTCGTGGGAGAACCAATGTTCTGGAGGTGAAGCTACGCTGAGAACGTGGTATGACCAGTTTGGATCGGCAGACATGATTCAATCCGTAGCATCAATTCAACCTATGTCCTCGGACGGTATGTCGCAAGGAACGCATGACATGTGGGCAGGAGGTCAACTTGCCATAAGTTTTGATGGGGTGGGTGACTACATGAGAACCATCAGCACATCGCTTGGGCAGTATGAGAATGCTGACTGCACGATGTTTGCGCTAGGTGGCACCGCCTCTGGGGTGAATTACGACATGCTGATGTCCGTACACATAGGAATTTGGCCGCACATGGGGACTGCATTCGCACACTCAGGGGCTACGACAGCACATGCACCTACATTTGAAAGGCAGCAAGGTGGTTGGCAATCGCTTCTTGGCACCACGGCGAACGAAGGTGTGTATGGGTCACTTGCTACAAGATATAGCCACGGAGCCGCCGTTGATATGGATATGCGCCTCAATGATACAGCGCAAGGAACGAAAGCGGTTTCGGCCAATACTAACGCTGGAACTAGAGACACGCATATTGGGCGCTCTGGGTCGAGCTACGGAAAGCCACGGATTCAGATGCTACTTTTTTGGACCGAGAGGTTGACTGACGCACATTTGTCAGAGCTTGAACGACTCAAAACGTGGATCGCTGGCGGTACCATAGCAGGAGGAGCAGGAGAAGGTGGAGAAGGTGAAGGTGAAGGGGAAGGAGGAGGACCATGAGTTATTTACTTTTTACAGATCACACAGAGCTTGCCCGCATCAACGCGACACCTTGTGGCACTTGCACTCAACTGTTCTCCATCTACAAGAATGTGGCAGGAGACAAGTTCGCTGTGCGCGACACGCCAAAGTTTCGCCAGGTGATTGCGAAACACGTAACAGTAGACGAGGCCGATTGGATCACCACCGCTCCGTCAGTGGAAGATTTGCCTGCTGAGTTCGACCACCCAGTTCCAGAGGGCTACGAGCTGCGACCTAGTGACAGAAGTTTGAAAACTACAAACGAATAATGCCAGAACAAGATCAAATTTTATGGGTCGTCATGATCGGTTTCTTCACCGTTCTCGGCGGTGTGTTCACTATATACAAATTCATCAACATGGTTTTGGATCGTAGGGAAATAAAAATCACTGACGAAATAACCAGACTAGAAAAAGCAATGAAAAACAAAGCTGATAAAGCAACACTGGACAGCACCATCAAGCGCGTCTGCGATGCGGTTGAAGGTATGGGCAAACAGCAGGAAGAGTTCTGCAAACGTATGGATAAACACGTTGAGACGTTTTACGACCACAACGAGGCGCACAAAGACGAGATGCACAAACTGGAACTGAGAATGGCAAGCCGGGCGTGATGGCATGCGAATTGCTATAAGGACATTGTGAAAAGAACAATTAAAATACTAAATATTGCTGTGGCGACTGTTGCTGCTGCACTAATGACGGGTTGTGGTGGACTGTGGTACGGTCAGGAGTCTGGCTTCCACTCTAAGTTCCCCAAAGATGGAACAAACAATGTGTCACTTCTTGAAGTTTACTATACGAATGGTGAACTATATAAGATCACATACTACACTACGAATGCTTATAGTGTAGATGTTGCTGACCTATCACGGGCAAAAGGCTTGAGTGTCATTGCGAAGAGCAGTGCTGACGAGCTTGTCGGTAATCGGAAGGGGACATACAAGAATGACTCAGGCGTAAAAGCTGCCGGGGTTGCCACGGAAGAGCGACTGAGTAGTGTGATTACAGAAGCGGCCAAGCTCAAAAATCCGTTGAAATAAAATAATGCCAACAAGCAACTTCAATAACACTGATTGGAAAACGGCGCTCCCTGCGACAGAAGCAGGGTTGCGCCAGTCTCAGATCACGGTGCCCACGGCGGATCTTGTGCTTGTGGATGGGTCTGTGTTTGAGGGTGGGCAGCATAAACATGTTGCGACATACACGCTTGATGCAGGGAAGAAGTTTAACATCACCAAGCTTCCGCCGAGGTTGACAGATCAGTTTTTTAATGTCGTCGTTCGTTGGGTTACGATTGAATGGGTGAATGGTTTGTCGGTGAATACCAATCATGCATACATGCTCTATGCTGATAACGTCACGAAGTGGGACTACAAGCTGTATGACGGTGAGACCATCTACGATGAGTGTATCTTTGATATCTATATCACGAATCCTGTTACTCTTTATCGGACGATCAGTCCTGTGGTGTTAGAGACCTCGATTAATGCAAGACCTGTGCAGAACTATACGGTTAGTCCTGTTGGGATCGTGAACGAGGCAGCAGTGACAGGTGATGATGTGTATGCGCACAACACGATTATATCTGGTGAGGTTGAAGCGTTTCAACCTAAGTTTGTGCATGCGTATAGACAACAGCTGGAACTGAGCGGTGCAGACTATTACCTGCGTGATGAGGTCGGAGATCAGGACATGATAAACACCGTAACAGGTGATGCTCCTGTGCTTGGCACTCCTGCTGTTGCCGAGGCTGAGGCTGATGTGGGGACTGTTGTTGTTAGTGATGGCACGAACACCCGGATGAAGCTTGATATCATCTTGCCTGCGCTGGAAGATGGTGGTCTGGCAGGCATTAAAGATATGTGGGTAGTCTTTCAGACCAAGACGGGCACGAAACAAGGTGGAGATTTGGTCAAGACAGGTTTGGGTTCGATAGGGTATAGCGGTTCTGGCCTGTATTGGGCTGCTGCTGGTAGTGGGCTGGGTGCCGCAGCTAATGCATTAATACTTGATGATGATACATGGTTCATCGCACGGATATACTTGAAAGACGTGGCATCTATACCCACATTTACCGGCACAACTCCCGGTAGCTTGATTGCAATTGAGGTGAGAGATTTTGCTGATAGGGTAATTAAGACGCACGAGTCCTCGGTGTTAGACCAGATATATCCTAACAACCTCATAGCCGGTGGGTGGAAAGGCACTAACAACATTAAGCTGCTGGCCTTGTCTAAAGAAACGTTCACTGACGACGAGGCAGAGAAACTTTGGAAGTGGCTGCGTGGTAAATACTCCACATGGGTGCTAGGACTTGGTGCAATTTACGACGAAGAACCACCACTACAGAGCAACGGTGCGAAATTTGACTCGAAACTTTACGGAGTAAACAATGTTATCCCGAACCAATAACCTATACAGACTATGCCATCTTTAGATTTTACCAAAGCAATTGACTTCACTGCACGGCGTGGAGCGTCCAAGTCTGACCTAAATACCATGCAGACGGCGCTTGAGCCTGAAGCTACGAAAGGTCTGGTCATCATTCAGCCAACTGAGCCAGACGTAACGACCTACCCTAAACTTGTGCGATACGTGTGGATTGACACGAGTGCCGAGCCATATGTTGCGAAGGTTTACAGTCCGGTTCTTGCGTCGTGGGCACCGGGAGCAGTGGGTGCAGGTACAATTACTACAGCGCTGATTGCTGATGGTGCGGTTATTACGTCCAAACTTGCGCCGCTCGCAGTGGACGCCACGAAGCTTGCGGACGAAAGTGTTGTCAACTCGAAGCTAGGCCCGGGTTCGGTGAGTGAGGGTAAGATTGCAGCAAATGCTGTGGTGTCGTCGGTTATCAAGAATGAAAATGTCATCACAGATAAGCTGGCGAACATGGCAGTCACCACGCCGAAGATAGGTTTGTTGCAGGTCACACTGGAATTGCTGGCGACGAACAGTGTGGACGCGAGCAAGATCATGACTGATGCAGTTGAGACTGCGAAGATCAAAGACCTCGCTGTGACGAATGCGAAGGTGGCAGACAATTCGGTGCTTCCGATCAAGCTGGACGTGGCAGCGTTTACTGATGGTTTGTTCGCAGTGAAGAAGTCTGGGGCGAATGAAATTGATTTCGTGGCGCCGATGTTGCATTACTCTTCGGGACCTATTGCTGATTGGTATGACCCCAGTGATACCACTCAACCCTTGCTTTCTACATGGAAGGGTACTCCGTTCCCCCACCTTCTGGGCGGAATGCCTGACCATTTCAGTGTATGGCTTGAGGTTAAGGCGAATACCATGGGCCATAACTTTGATAACGGGTGGCGAATACCTTTCAGCTCATTGATGGGTGAGAGTGCTTACAGGCATGGTGGTTATCAGCCTTTGATGAACGGAACTCATCTTGATTTTCAATGGGCTGGACATAAATTTCAGAACTGGAGTTTGCTGATTGAGGACACAGGAACTAGGACAACGGCGCGAGGTTACAGTACCCTCGGTGCCGGAACAAAGACATACATCCTCGATGATTTCGACCTCGTAATGGTAGCTAGCCGTAGATATAATGCTTAAATATATCCTCACTGAGATGGCGGAGTCGATGGGATACTCCCTCGACGATGCGCGAGACAGATCGTTTTTGCTACGGCAAGTTAATGCTGCAGCAAAGACACTGTATGACACACGTGACTTGAAATGGTCTCATCGTGAGGCTATGCTAGTACTTCCAAGTCAGCAGGACCAGATCACTTTGCCTGCAGAGGTGGGCGAGTTGTGGAACATCCTGCACCGTGATTCGTTGACACAGATTCCGCATGAGTATACCGGACCGCGGTATGTTGAACAGCGGATTGATGTGGGCGGATATAAGTGGCGTGTAAAGGGCAAGTCTGTATTTCACACGCATACCACGAACAAAGGTGTGCTAACATTTAGCGTGGAGGAAGCGTTGAGTGAGGATGTGACTATGGCGATTATAGGTGAGACACCTGAAGCAAGCAAGTCGCGAGAGTTGGTTGTGCTAGCTGAAGGCGCGACTAGTGTGAGTTCATCTAAGACGTGGAAGCGTGTAGATAACTTGTCGAAAGATAAGATCACTGCAGTGGATATCAAGGTGTCAGACGTTGAAGGCACGGAGGTTTCGTCGTTGCATAATGCGTTGCTTCGGACAGACTTTCTGCTAGTGCAAGTGTCTGATGGCCGGCAAGGACTGACAGAGAACGAAGTGTATGAGTATTCATACAAAATGCGGTGGTTGCCATTTGTCAATGACGAGGATGTCTTCCCTGCCGGTGATCTATACGACGAAGCAATCATTCAGCTTGCAGTTGCAAGAGCAAAAGGACAAGATAGTTCTGGCTCGCAAGCAGCATTGATATTGAATGGGATGGGTAAAGATCTTGCAGACGACTTGAATGCGCAAGCGCGGCGGAATGACAAGCAAGGAATGAGCTTTGCTGCAAATCCAGTGTCAGAAGTGATGGATGGCAGATGGCTTAATGGTAGGTATTAATAATGGAACACATTATTGAAGATTTCACAGGACTAGATTTCGGTGTTCATCCACGTAAAGTGGGTAAGCGCAAGGGATTCTACCCTATTGCGTTCAACGTAAGAGTGCGTGATGGTTTGGTTGAGCCTATCAACAAGCCGAAGAAGCTTTCGTTAGGTTTGCCTGAAGGTAACTACCAAGGCAATTATGCAGCATCTGTTTTTAGTCTGGTGTTTATCGACGGCAAGGCGTGGATTAAAGATTTTACTATTGAAGGATCTGACTACTACCAGATTAAAAACCTGTCACTTGATCCGAATGTGGAATACATTTACGCTGTGCTTGTGCCTGCATCGTCGATGAATCACGGGCGTACAGCAGGCACGAACCCTAGCGATGGGATTACATTGGTGTCTGGTATTACAGGCACACCACAATCTGTAGTTGTGCAAGACGGAATTAACCAGCCGTGGATTATTGATTCGCAAGGGAACGCACGATTAGCGCAAGACTACACAGCGTGGACACCAGACAGTCGAGAATATGTGCCTATTGGTTCACGCATGGTGCATAGCGGTAGCATTTTGTATGTCGTTGATGCTGAAGGGAATAAGCTGTTGCGTTCGCTGACAGGCCGTCCGCTGGATTTTATGGTTATCATCAAGCCGGATGGTAACAGACTAGATAGCGAAGCAGAAGGCGGTGCGGCGAAAGTCTCACACGCAGTTGATTTTGAAAAGATCACGTGTATCGCTTCTGTTGGTCTGCAAGACAATTCGATCTTTGTTTCATCGGGGCGTATATCGCATTTTGTGACGCCGAATGCTGACTTGCGAATCTTCGGCGAGCCACGATTCAACAACTCATTCCTGTTTTCAACAGGTGCGTTTAATCAGTTCTCATTTGTGGAGCTGCTAGGTGACAACGCTTTCATTGACGAGTTAGGTGTGCGTAGCTTTAACGCTATTAGAAGCACAAAGAACGAAGGACAGAATGCGCAGTTTTCAAAGACAGTGAACGAGTTGTTTCGCAAGATCGATCAGCGAATTACTGCCACGATCAAACACGACAACTACGGAATGTTCGCGATGAATAGCATTCACGGGCCAGTGGTTGTGGTATTTGACGAGCAGACAAACGGATTTGTATCAGTAGATACGCTTGAAGGTGTTGCTCAGATCAAGATGTTCAGCGAGATTAAGGTAGCAGGTAATCGTAGGTTGTTATTTATCACAGAGGATAACTCTTTATACGAGCTTGATTCAGGTGACAGCGTGGAGAAAGCACAGATTTATCTGGGCGATTTCACTGCCGCTCACCCAGACCACCAGCAAGTTCCGAAAAAGATCACGCTTAGTTTTGACAACGTCCAAGCCGGTGGTATGGTTTATGCTACGTATCAAGTAGATGGAAAGAAATCCGTGACACGAAGCCGCATGGTTGAAGCATCGACATTTGTTTCTGCAGATACCAAACCGTTTCCTAGAAGTGATGCGAAAAGTTTAGTCAGTGTGGTCATACCAACACCAGACATTTTGGCAGGCAAGAGAGTTGGTGTGTTCATTGAGTGGGATTTTCAAGGATCACTAGCCAGCGCGACACTGAGCGGTGAGACGACAGACCCAACGGTTCCGATAGGAAACAAAGCATGAACGCGATTGGTGTTGCAGAATTCATAGTGCAACAACGACGAGGCACTGCTTTCAAAGACTATTCACCGTTACAACTTGTTGACCTTGTCGTAGAGTCTAGTCAGAACGACGGGATGGCTACCTTGTTAGACGGTGATAAACTTATTGGTGTGATTTTTGGTGAGTATGATAAAGACACAAACAACTTGCACATATCAAACGTGCTTGCACATAGCGATGCACCGTGCAGGGTTGTGATTCAGGTATTGATGAAGAAGTTTTACCAAATGTTCAACAACGAAACAACAATCACAGGCACCCGCGATGGGAAGCTCAAACTGTATTCAGCTAAATTAGTCGCCAGACTAGGCAAAGTTACTTAGGTATATCATGAACGATATTGAATTTAATGCAAGTGTCGCCACGATGATGGCACATTCGGTAGTGTACGAAACGAAGCAAGAGCTGTCACCGAATGGTATTGTGGATGATGCTATTAATGGTGGTGACCCACCTGCACCGACTGTGGGTGAGTCTGCGCATTCGGTCAACCGTGCGTTCATCGACAACTTCAGCGACTTCATCGGTGTGCAGCTAGCTGAGATTCCGAATCTTGAAGCGGCGCTGCTTGATGTCACAAAGAACTTCACGCCGGAGTTTAACGAAGCAAACCTTAAAAACTTCGCAGAGTTTACACCGAGATTCAATGAGGTCGGACAACAGATCACAAGAGACAATGCACTTGCACAAGCACAAGGCGAACTTGATGTGTTGCAGGGACCGGGTCGTGAACTGGTAGGTGCAGCGCGTGAGTTACAGCGTGAGTCTGATCCTGAGTTCTTTCAAGCACGTGAAGCAGGGCTTGAGAATTTGCTTGGCCTGTTCAATGAGATCGACACGACACAATTGAGTGGTGGAGAACGTGCTGAAGTTGAGCGTGGGCTTGCGGCGCAAGACACACAACGTGGCACACAGAATGCGCCGTCTAGTTCTGAAGCGGTAGGTAGTGCGATGACGTTTGGTGGCGCACTTGCAGATCGCAGGGGTGAGATGAATGAGGTGTTAAATACTGCATCGTCGTTTATGAACTCCAGCCGTAGTGGTGTTGATCCTTTTCAGGTTGCGACAGGTAGACCGAGCACGACTAATCAAGGTGCTGGGCAATTTAAGTCGCGTGAAGGTGATGCGTCGCAGATCTTTCAATCAGGCACAGCGATGAATAGCGGCAACCAGCAGATCGCGCAGAACTCTGCGAACATCAATGCGAACAGGCGCTCTGGTTTGGATACAGCAATGGGCGCGATTAGTAGCGGCGCCGGTGCGATTGGTTCGTTATGAACTGGAAAGAAAAAGTTGATGCTAAACTTAATGAATTCCCCGAAGCGAAAGCGTTTGTCTTGGAGTGGACAGCGTTTGTGCACGACATCGACGACGTTATCGACGAACCGATTCGCGGAACGGACACAGGCGACGTGCTCAAGACGAAGAACGAAACGTTTCTTAGATGTTTCATTTACGCGGAGCGAGTGTTTTCGTCAGAATTTTACCAACAGAACAAAGAGACTTTGGCACCGGTGTTTCTCATTGTCGTTAACACGTATGCAGACAGTGTTGAATGGGAACAGGGCGCCACGAGATGGAAGCGTGAACACGCAGACGTGTTACGACACGCAGGTTACGACATGATTCTAACTGTCTTGCGATTAGTCGCAGGGTATAACTTTGTAAGAGAAATTAGCAGCGAAGCACGCGCTGTTGCACACAGGAATTAATATGGCAGGAAGACCAAAACGACCAGCAAGGGGCAGTGGAGGTAGCGCAGGTTCAGCGAATGGTGCTATGCGCCAGTTGCTAATGAACTCTTTGGCTACACCCAAGACACGCATTGAAGACAACAAGCTTGTCGTTGAGGAACCAAGCAGGGCGAGGAATTTCTTCTCGTTTGGTGGCGCTGCAGCGAATGCGCGCGATTTGCGGACAAGCATGCAGTTGAACAATCTCTTGGATAAAAAAGCTGAGGGAGTAGCTGATAAATTGAATACGCGGCAGGAAAACGCTGCGAAGCTGCTTCAGACTAATGCTGTCGAAAACATTGAGCTTGCCACGACCAATCGTCGTGAGACAAATAGACTACTCGCGGTAAGTGATAGAAAGCTTAAAAACCTTGAGGCAAGGCTTGTAAAAACTAAGGGAGAGAATGACACCAAAGAGAAAAGGAAACAGCTCGAAAACGAGCGTGATATAGCGAAAGGGGTGCGCGCACAGGCTATCGTAGAAGCAAAAGAAGCTGATCGTGTAGTTAACATGTCTGCAGGTCGTGCCTTGGCTATAAAAAAGCTTCAAGCTGAAGGAGGATATAGCCTAGAAGCTGCTATTAGTAACGTGGAGTTGATGAGTCCAAAGGATCTGGAAGATTCTGGCAAGCAATTTAACGCCATGAATGTTATGGGGCCTAAGATGGTCCAAGCTCTGAAGACTGACATCGAAACTGATGTGCTTAACTCGGACGAAGGAAAGCTGGCGGCTACAAACAAAGTACTTGAGACATACAGAGCGCCGGGTGTTGTGAATGATTTGAATCGTGCGTCTACTAGAACGCAGAATCTGACTGGAGCACGTATAAAACAGACGACAGAGAACGAACAAAAGGATTTCAATTCGTGGAATGCAAAACTTAAAAGGGGTCTTTACGATTTTGGTAACGGCAAATTTAGCGTTGATCCAGAGTTTGACACTGGTTCGATGAGTCAAGACATCACAGTTACTAAAGCCTCGCCTGAGACAAATATTCCTGGGTTTGATGAGAACGGTAAGTCTGTTAACATAAACACGCCTGCGGTGCCTGCTTCGGTTGATATTGGCACACGACAGGACACCCCGCCAGTGACAATCCCAGGCTCGCCGGATGCGGAGTGGCCACTTTCACCAGTTAGTGGTGGTGCTAAAACGCATTCGCCACGACAGGCAGCTATCTATAACGCACAGCAGAAGCACAACAAAGACGTCGAGAAACAGACTAACGCACAGCGTCAGCTTCGTATACGTGAGATCAGGGAAGAGATGCACAGCTTGAATAATGAAGCGAAGCCACGCCCCACACCGCCAACTAGTATTTTTGATTCTGTTTTTGGTCTCGACAGTGAAATTGGGATGGGCAACAGTAAGAGCGAGTTAGAGGGTATTCGACTCGATCGTCTCATGAACAAGAGCAACCTGTTAGAGACTGAGTTGCAAGGACTTGAGAAAGCGACTGAGCAATACAACAAACCACAGACTACTGGCCAGCCTGTCACGAACCCTCTGCGAAATCCTGGCTCGGCGGGAAGAGCGCAGGCAACACCTGGCACACAGACGAGAATGCACCCGACTTCACCTGCTGACGATGTCCCCGGTTTACGCCGCCATTTGGCTGAACTGGAGCAGCAGATGGAATCCGGAAACGCCGACGGGTCAACGATGCCACAGCCCGAGATTGAACAACTGCAAAGAACGATTAATGTCGTTAAGAGTCTAATTGTAACACAGTCAATGCCAGACTCACGCAACGTCCAGCCTAGAGAGCGAAAGGTTATTCCTATTCCTGCAATTCCCACACCTGCTACGCTGCCTTCCCAGCCTATCCCTCCCTCTCGTAGTCCAGCACCATTGCCGGGGCCTTTACCTACTGGTCAGCCTGCAGGAGTTACCGGCGATACAATACAGGGTCCATTACCTAGTGGCAGACCGGCAATTCCCGCGCCTACTGCTCCTAACTCTGCAAGTGCAGAGCCTGCTGGTATGTTGCAGAAGATTATGCAAGCTGGATCTGTTAAAGCTATGGGTCAAGATGCTGCGAAGAGTGCTGTCGATAGCGATGGTTTATTTGGGCAGATTGCACAAGCTGGGTCAGTTAAAGATCTGGGACAAGAGAAATTCAAAGCTGCACTAAGTGGTATGCTTGGTGGTGCAGGCGGTGGTGCAGGCGGTGGTGTGTTTAGTAAACTTGCACAAAACGCCGTAGGCAATAAAGGTGAGCCGCAAGGACTGGTGCAGCAAGCTGTGAAACGCAAACTTGCAGAAAAATTAGGTAGTGCTGGGCAATTGTCCAAATCTTCTGAAGGCTCCGGTGGCAAGAACCTCATGAACCTGATCGCTAAATTCTTCATTTAATATTATGCCTGTTCAAGGAGAAATTACACGACTGAAAGCAATGGGGTTTGATCCCCAGTATCACACGATCCGACCTGATGGGTCCGTGTGGAAGCAATCACTACCTGTCAAAAGGAAGATTATCAAGCCAGTTGCTGAAGCTCCATTGGAGTCGACGATAGGTGGCACGATAAAACGTAGTGCAATGCGCTCTGCGATTCCTTCGGCAGGAAGTTTGGCTGCAACAGGTTTGTTGCTCGCATCTGGTGTGGGGACGATACCAGCTATTATCGGTGCTGTTGGCACAGGTATTACTTTGGGCATGGCGCAGGACAAGATTAATCCGCTGACAGAAGATGAGATTAGGCAAATGCTGGCTGATCGTGCGGCGCATCCAGTTGCACAAGTTGCGGGTGAGATTCTGCCTTCGGCGCTTGCGTTGCGTCCTTCGTATAGCGGTATCAAATCAGCATTTACAGGCGTATCAGGCAAGATCAGAGGTGGACGCGCGTTGAGGCCCTTAGAGAAAGCGCACTTGACAAACATGGGTGTGAGTGCTGCGCTTGGTGGCACACTGGAGGCAGGATTTGGCGCAGCATTAGGCGAGGGTGTGGATGGGAAACGTGTTCTCGCCGCGACATTAGGCGGTGGACTGTTGACCACGCCAACAACGATTGGTAAAAAGTTAGGGTTTCCTACGCTGGGTGATCCAGCAAAGGTTCGTGTGCAGGCAAAACCTACACCGTTTGAGCCGGTGACTATGCCGGATGGTGAAGTGGTTGTTCCTAGAAGTGCAGAGCATAGAGAGCAACTTGTTACGATGGTGAAGAATGCTCAGAAGGTGAAACTGGACGAAGCTGTGCGAACAGAAGAGAGTGCTGTCAGACAGAAAGCATTTGAACAAGCAGAGGCTGATGCAGCAGGTGTGCGTGGTAGTGCCGAATCTCTTGAAGGAAAGACTGGCGATACACGACCTAAGTTTAACAGGTTCGGAAGAAGAGAGCCTGTGCGGGATGAGGAGTTAACGTTTGAGCAGAAAGCATTTGAGCTTGAGGCAAACGAAACTGCACCTCCTGGAGTTCCAAGAGGTGTGTTGGACGATGCTATTGAGTGGAATAAACTTAGCGGACAGGGTGGTGCAAAATTGCCTGTTGAAGGCCAGCCTGTGTCAGAGCCAAGTGTCACACAAACTGAGGGAGAATTTCTTAGTCGTGTTCATGGCGACGGTGTTGACGGTGTTCACTTTCAAGACCGCAAGAATACACAAAGCGCGTCTATTCGTAAGTTGCTAGACGAGCTAGGCTTGGATCTTGACGGCGCGTCAACTATGACAGTTCGGGATCTTATGGACGCAGTTGCAGCCAAGTGGGAAGTGGGTGTGCTAGAAGGTAGTTTGGGTAGTGTTAAAAAACTTACAGGCACCGATGCTCCAGGTGTAGCGTTTATCAGAGAGCGTATTGCGCTGATCGATCCTGAACACCCGCTTTTTGGTCCTGATACAAAGCTGCATGAGGTTGCACATGTCTTTTTGCGTGACTTACAATACGGTGGTTCACGATTCGAACGCAAACTTGTCCAACAAGGGATCAAAGTATTCGGTAGTGAGGAAGCACTTGTTGAAGGCATTGGCCTGAAGGGAACTAGCAACTTGTTGAAGGGTGATGGACCTCTTGAGTTTTTGAAAGACTTCTGGTCGCACGTAAAGGTGCGGTTCGGTAAAGGTAGCGACAGAGACATCAATCGTTTGCTGTCACGTAAGGTGCTTGACGATCCTGCATTCGATCATAACAAGATTCGGATTGCGTCGATTGATGTTGACAGTGTGCCTAGTGGCAAATTGGGGAAAGCCTTCTTAGATCACTTCACTGTGGACGGCACTATGGTGCGACACAAAATGTTCGAGGACTATACTGTTTCTAAAGGTGTGGACGTGGTTGCTCAAGGAGGTAAGCGTGTTGAAATCAAGGGATTCCAGATACGAGAGAACGGTGATCTGATTGCCACGGCAAAGAATCAAGCAGACGCTCAAGCTTTTATCGCAGAGCAGATTCGTGCAAGCCGTGGTGATTTTGTCAAAGGGCTTGAGCATTTGCAGACACAGACAGGGAAGAATATTCTGGGTAGAGACGTGCGATTTCAGCGTGAAGGTGCGCGGCAAACGAACACTCCAGAGTTCCAGAACTTCTTTAAGGGCAGCCAAATTGTGGACGAAGAGGGGCAACCTCGGGTTATGTACCATGCCAGCAATGCTGAGCGTCCTTTTAATGTGTTCGATACTGATACTGGAAATGAGATAGGTGCTCATTTCGGCACAGTAGAACAAGCTAATGCTAGATTTAAGTCTAATGCTAAGTTGGCTGATGGTATGGAATCTACCACTGATGGAAGTAGAACTTTCTCCGTATACCTTAAACTTAAAAACCCTCTCAGGGTTCAGGATAAAGACGGCACATTCAATGCTAGGTCCGTATTAGCACAGGCAGAGGAGCTAGGTGTCTTTACAGCTAAAGAAGCGCAAGCTCTCAGAGGTAAGCGTGGACAGAATGAGGCTGTTAAGAGTGCACTAGAGGCCAAGGGCTACGATGGCTTGGTTTATTTGAATAGAGTGGAGGGCGTTAAAGCTAATTTAAATCAAACACAGCAAGAGTTCACAGCCTCCAGAGGATTCTCAGATGCAGAGTTTAAAAATGCAAACGCAGGCGGCAGAGACTCCTATGTAGCCTTCCGTCCTGAGCAGATCAAGTCTGCCACAGGCAACCGTGGAACATTTGATCCAACTAACCCTGACGTCCGGTTTCAAAAAGGCAAGCAGAAGGAAGCTACTGCTGCTGCTAGCAAGTCTGGGTTTGCTAAGATGCGAGAAGCCCAGGAGTCAGCAAAGGGTTTTACTCCAGACAAGGCAGGTGAGCCTACGCCTGTGGTAAGTGCTGCGGAAAAAGCGTTGCATGGTGAGTTTGCTAAACTAGACAATCCTAACATCATGTTTTCACTCAGGTCACGTGTGAATCGTGAAGCGCCGGGTTGGGCAACTGGTCCTAACGCAGGATCACGCAGCAAGCTGAGCCACGTGCCAAGACCTGGTGTGCAAGAGAACCAGAAGTTCGGGTTCTTTGAAGTGTTTGAGTCGATGGTTGACAAAGTTATAGGCAAACAGAATGCCGAATTGGGTGCAGCGTTTGGTGAGCGAGCAAGATTGCAGGTGCGATATACCGGCGAGCTAGTGGACGTGGCTGTGTACGACATGCAACACTTGCCACTGAAAATGGGTGAACTTAAAACTTCGCTAGATAGGATTCGTGAATTCCGACAGAAGCGTTGGACAGGTGAAGAATCAAATATCAGACTCACACCTACTGAGTTGTCGATCATGGAGAACCATGTCGAAGCGCAGTATTTGAGAGCGCGACAATTCCAGAATGAGGCTGGACTTAAAGTTAAAGATGGTGAGAACTTTCGTGATGGTGGCTTTGACAAGAACTACGAGAACTCGATGTTGGATGTAGAGGTTGGCAAAAACTTGCGCAACAATCCGAGGTCTGCCGAAACACTCAAGATAAAAGATGAGCTAGCAGAGTTCTGGTTCAGGCGCAGTAAAGAGCTTGGAAGAAAGACGAAGGAGCCTTACACACTTAGCAAGGCAAAGGAAGATGTTGACAACTACATGGTCGCAATAGGTGTCAATCGTGATGTGTTTACACACGAACACTTCAACGCCTTGCGTATGGCGCAAGGTTTAGGAATGCCGTGGAAGATGGTAGAAAAATCTGGTATGGCAAGCATGACACGATATGGAAGTCGTGCAGCGCACGATCTTGCATACTTCAAAGCATTGCAAGACAATCCTCGTGTTAGGTCGATGTTAAATTTGCCTGACCAGAAAGGTTCACGAGTTAACAACCCATCAGGATTGACCCGATACGAAGGCACAAAAGAAGTCAAAGAATTGATGCAATACCTGACTCGCGAGACTAGCGGGTTTGACGACGTGGTGATGTCTGCGAATCGTGTGGCTGTGTCTGCGTTTCTTGGGCCTGTGTCTGTGATGCGTGACGTTGTATCGAGCTGGAGTAACAGCTTGCCGTATATGCGGTTGCAAGATACACACTTGTTTATTAAGGCGATTGGTAATCTTAGCAGCGGATGGCGCAAGTCGTTTGAGTTCGGCGTGAATCGCAGCAGCGCGTTGTCGCGGGAGTATCAGGCAAGCGCGGTTAGTAACTTGACAAACAGGTTCACTAACATCGCGAACATGATTAGCACGTTTCAACTACGCAATAAGGGCGAGCAACTTTCGCGCGCACTGACATTCGTGCACGGTGAGATGCTTGCACATGCAAACGCAGGACGAGCACGTGGTGGTGATGCACAAGCTATTCAATGGTTGAAAGAGTTCGGAGGACCAAACTTTGATATTGATGCTTTCACACAGCGTGGTTCGTTGTTGTCGAAAGAGGCAGGCGAAATGGGCGCTGCGTTTACTGAGCGGATACAAGGCACATACGATGAGCGGGGAGTCCCTCTTTGGATGACGAGCGGTGTAGGTCAGCCATTCTTTGGCTTGGCTCGCTGGAGCGTTGAGAAGAGTAACGTCATTTATAAAGACATTATTGCTCCGTTAGGGTTACGGAAAGGAAGCGGCGGCGCACAACCCGGTGCATGGAAGAGGTTGATGGGTTACACGGTTGGTTCGGTGTTGGGTGGAGAAGTGATTCACCAACTGAGTGAGTTGATGAACAACAAAGCCAACCAACGTAGTGGACTGACAGAAGAAATTAATCTGAGTGTTGAAGCACCGGAGATGTCCTCGGCGGGTGACAAAGTAGAAACTCTGGTTCACTTGATGCAACTGTCAGGAACCGGCGGAATCATGAGCGACATACTTGCGTCGATGAGCAACGTTCATGAAGGCGATATGATGCGAGGGTTTGACTTTCCGTTGCAGACAGTATTGCAGGACGGACTGGCCAAGAACATCTCGAACCTAAGCGAGGCATTGGATCGTGGGACTGCGCCGTATGACGCATACACAATCTTCGTTGGAGAGGTTTATAAAGACATCGCACAATCGGGAAGGTTGTTCTACAACTATCTACATGAAGAAGAGATGAGGCAGAAAGATGTGCGACGTGATGTGCGACAGGCTATGATCCGAACAGAAGGAAGCAGCACACAATTAGGTCTAGGCGACTACAACCCAATGCTTAGCCCGCAGACACGTGCGTTTAAGAGTGCAAGAACTGGCCAAGGTGCAAACGAGCACATGAATGCAGCGATTGCAGAGCAGATTAGAATGGGCGGCAACAACCCTATTCAAATTGCTAAGAACGTAAACAGCTTGCGGAATATTTCAGCGTCCACACTACCTAACCCAGAAACCAGCCCGGTGCAATACAATCGTGTGATTGACTTTTTGGAGGCTACGAAAGGCAGAGCTGAGAGAGCTAGAGTTGTGGCTGACTTCGAACGACAGAAGTTGTTGAACGAAGCGAAGAAGAGCACGCTGCCTAGGGTTCAGGTTCCGCAGTTGCGTTAGGTTATTCTTCCATGTTGATCGACGTAATACTCTGCACGGTGCCGGGTTTTACTTCTACGTGCGCAACAGGTTCCTCACTCACAGTTGATCTAGGCTCTGCAACTACAGCCGATTTCTCTGTGTTTGAGAACCACTCTTCGCTGACCTTACTCTTCCAAATTTTACCTGAGTCAGTGAGATAGCTGAGCGCGGACTTGAGTTGCCACTCTTCACCAAGTGAGAAACACTGGACAAGTATCACCTGCCAAGACACTCGCTTGTTGTCGGTGATAAATCGTTCAAGGTCTGCAGCGATGGACGCGATAGGGTTCTTGGTTACAGCAGCAAGCGCATCGGACATGTTGATCTCAGTTCGCATAAGCAGGTTACACGCGCGTTCAAGATCTTCCACACGCAACTTGAGACTATCGTAGGTGTCACTGAATCGCATTGCAATCGCGAGCTTCAGGATGTGTTGGTTCTTGCGTCCGTAGTAGTAAGCTAGTTTGCGGTCGTTATTGATTCGCTTCTTCGACTCTTTGTATGACCAGTTGTTACACCAATCGTTGACCTCGGGAGTCATCTTTATGCGACCGTAAATCTCAGTCAGCTCTTTGATATGTGCGCGTAGGTGAAGCATGTCGTCGATCTGAGATTGTGCATAGTCCAGATACATAGGCGCAGGACGTGAAGGACCACCCCATGTGAAGATTGTGCGGGCGGAGAAACCTTCGTTCATGATCCGTGAGTCACAATTCGCGCGCATCCATTCAGGTGTGCAACTACCTAGGAGTGAGACGCATATGTTACGTACGGTGTCTTTGCCTGCGAACTTGGTTTCTTTCTTGAAGGTTCCTCCGTCCCAGCTTTTGTTGAGGAATGTGACAAGATCATGCGTATCACTTGCGAGCAGTGTTCCGAGTTCGTCCCCTGCACAAAAGTAAAGCCCAGCGTAGGAATAGATTTTTGGCTTTCCGTTGTCAAGGACTCCGACTTGTTTATCTTTGGCGTGTTCATTTAGGTATTCGATTAGTCGCGCGAGTGTGACACTATCAGGCCCACGCTTGATTACTTCCTGTTCTACACCCGCCTCGTCCATTTTGTCTAGTGGGATTAGTAGATGGTCACGAGCTTGATTCGCTGCGAACGATTTGCCACCGCCGGGTTCTGCAACAAAGATGATGAACATGTTAGGATAGATGGGGTTCATTCCATCTGGCCCAATCCAAACACGACGCTCAAGACTAGCGGCGACAGTTGAATACCACGTCCACTCGATGAACATATCCGGAGACGGCAAGTCTTTGCAGAAATGCTGCCACCGTTGTAGGTTCGTCTTAGACATCTTAGGCGGCGCCTATTGTTTTGGTGAATTTAATAAGTACTCGCATAGGTTCGGCGCATGTTTCGCAGAATGTAAGTGTGTGCATTAACATTTTACTATCAGGCACACGCACCTGCCACTCAGTGATTTTGTCATCACCAAGGTAGTCAGGTTGTTTTGAGGTGACGAGTTTTTGTCCGTGTGAGTTCTCACACATTGGGTTGTCGCAATTCTTATTCATAGTGCTATCTGTTAATTACCTTTACTTCGATCATCTCTTTCCAGTTACGTCCAACTTGTGCTTCAGACTTCAGCTTGAACTGTTCACCGAACGGTGAGGTGAGTTCAACATTCATAGCGTCTGTAACACGTTGACATACAGCTTGACCCATGCCGATAGGAGCTTGTCCCATCAGTGAGTCGTGATTGTTTTGCATGATACAATACTCTAGCTCGCTACGACCTTCGTCTAGTTCTGCTTGTAGTTCTGTGCCTGCGACTTGCGCTGTGATACCGCTACCAGTGGATTGTGGTATCCACGAATACCCGTCACGCAACATGGCATCGTTGACAGATGAGCCGTAGAACAGTCGCGGGAACCCGAAGAAGTTCACAAGTGTCATGTTGTATTCGAGTGATGCAGCTACACCTTGCTGAAAGTCCATACGGATCTCAGGGAACAGCGAGTGGTAGACTGAAAGGAATCGTGTAGCATCGCGAACCTCCAGCACAACTTCGCCTTCTGATTTGTCAAGCACATTCATCGCAAACGTAGGCGCGCGAATGCCATAGTTTGCGGAGTGGCATGTTTGCTTTGCAAAGTAATACCACCGCCGTGACGGGACATCATTGTCAGACTCTTTAATCACACTGACCAAATCTTTCCACACATCAAACTTCTCTAGGTCTTTAATCTCAGACTCACGCAACTCGCTGAGGTCTTGATCGAACACCTCACACCAGTGGTCGTAGAACAATCTAAACCCAACGTATACATGTGGCTTGATCCCAACACGAAATAGCTCACGGAAGTTACTGCCCGGTCTGGTCAGGCGTGACACAATCACAGCCTCCACACCTGCAAGATCGACTTGCCATAATTCCATGCCCGGATCAGGTATGATGAACCGCTTGATCTTCTTGTTGAAGTTCTGCATGTTCGTTCCCCATACACCGAGCAGCTTGGTGGAGGACAGTCGCATTGATTTAGTGCCTGCGATATTGTACGCGCCAGTTATCCGAGTGTAACCTTCGCCATACAGCCGTGACTTGAGCTTGCCTATCTCGGTACGTTTACGGCGAGTGTCCAAGATCACTTGAATAGACGCGCGATACTTACGAGTCTGGAATCTGTATAGTGTTTTCTTGCCGGTCAAATCTTTGGACGGCGCCTTGAGCTTTAGGTCTTGATACAGGTATCGTGCAACTTGTTGCGGAGATCCCGGGTTGATATAGTAGCCGACAAGAATCGGAAGAATCTTATACTCCGCGATACCAATACGAGCCGCAAGCTCGGTGATCTTTGCAATCAGTTCGCCGTGGTCTACACGCACACCGCGTAGTGTCATTAGCAACGAGGTGCGTATGAATTCACACGCTTGCTTGCCTGACTCTTCAGCGCCGGGAGTGAGAGCAGTTCGTTTCTTTAGCTCATTGTATACCAACAATGTAGTCTCAACATCCTTGGCATTATACACCCACAACTGTTGGTCTTGTTTTGAGTTCTTGGGAAAGAACATACCCTCGTCTTTGTGGTATGACTTGTCTGTGTAAAGGGAGATACAATGGCCAAGTGATTTTTCCACATCAGGAAATAATCGGTGATGCATAAGCATCGTATCTTTTATTTGTCTATACGGCGGTGGAGGAATACGATACATGAAAGCCAGTACAAACAAATCGTAGCTGGCGTTATGAAGCACAATAGTATTACGACTAAACAAGCCACAGATAGACTTAAAAATCTCTGCAGTAATATCAATATCATAGCACAGTTCTCCTTTATGGTCGGTGATTGGTATGCACCAGACCTCGCTTGTTGTTGTAGCAAATGAGATCACTGTCATTCGCAATGTTTCAGGGTTGGTTTCTATGTCGCACGATATGTCCTCGCCAGTTTGGTTGCTCGCCCATTCGGTGAACACGAAATCCGCGGGACGAATACGATACACACATTCATACTGCGTCAGTCCTGATTGAAGAATGCGGAATGCCTTCGTGACATCTTGCTTAAACCAGAACCGATAGTTCCGTCGTGCTGTTGATGCTTTGTTCTTGGTGGCGTGGACAGAGTTTGCTTCCTCTTGAACATTCTGACTATCTTCAGGAGCATCAACAATACTAGGATCAGAACCACTTTCATAGTCTCGTAAGTCTTGGGTGTCTTGTGGGTGAACGGTTGGTATGAACACAACACCATTGCGCTCATGTGGATGGCCTCGCATCTGGTTGAGACTCACGCCCTTGAGTTCAAGAAAGCGTAAAGACTCTAGGCCCATGAGCAGCACAACCTTTGTGCCTTGCAATAGTTCAGTCCCTTCATCAATAGTTCGTATGTCCATCTCATGACGCGCGTATGGGTGTAGACAATTATCTACAAACGTCCCAGCGATGCCGGTCATCAGCTCGTCCTCTTTGATATCGAATCGCGACGGCTTTGATAGGACCAAAGTCACGCCGCAATAGAAACCGGGTAGTGGTTCAGTCCTCACGTTTAATGCTAATTACAAGACCAGTGGATTTCTCAACACGTTTGTTGTTGGCTTCCAGATTGAACACAGGCTGCTCGGTCATGACACCAGCAACGTCTTCGTGCGACACCTTGATTGGTTTGTGCATGCTACATTTAGTGTGGTCACGTAGGATCATATACATGATAGCTTTGAGTGTGTTGACCTCAGTCTTCATGTCTCTAATTAGTGTGTCCTGCTCCAGCATTACGCGCTGTGCAGCCTCGTCGTTGTTCATAGGTTTAGGCATATCAAACAACACACCATTTCTGATGTGTTGTATGTTAGGTCTAAGCTTTGTGAACTTTGTGCGCTACACCTTTGCTACCATCAGGCAATATGGTGACGATTGTCTCGATCGTCTGTGGGCCACCCGGGAGTGACGAAGAGGGTTTGTTGTCCATCGGAACGAGAAAGCATTCCTTGAGGAAGTCCTCGCCTTTCTCACCTTCCGAGAACCGCAAACGCAACGGAGTGATTCTCTCTTTGGTGAACATGAACGGGTTGCATCCACGTTGTCCCACGAACTGTTTCACGTGTGCTTCGACACGTTGCAGATAGTCCATTGCGTCTGTCACAGTCTTGCCCTTGACATCCAGCTCGAACTTTTCTTCTGCGGCGTAGACAACTGCGTCTTTGGTAGGCACGACTGTCATTCCGAATTTATCCAGCATCACTTGCAGAGCAGCAAGATCCTGTGCAGGTAACGCGGCATCGTCAGGCACGTCGCGTGTGTGCGACGCATGTGTCTCGCGCTGTTGATCCAGACCAGCAGAAGGTCCGGGAACATTAGCAGACACATTCACAAGCTTATTGGTGTCGCGTGTAGGCGTTTGCTCGTTAGCAACAGGTGCGGATGTGATCGCGTTCGGGCTTGACTTCGCCGCAAGCTGCGCTTTATGTGCGGCAGTAATTGGATCAACTTTTTCGCTGTCGCCTCCACCGGGAATAGGCACAGGCACAGACTTGTTAATGTTACCCTGTTCAGCAGGCTTCGTCGTTGTTGCTGCGACAGGTTTAGGTGGCACAATGTCAGCAACTTTGACAGGTGCATCGCTTGCTTCAACAGGCTGAGCGAATGGAATAGATTTTGCACCTGTGTTGTATTTAGGTGGGGAGCTAGGCTCACGTTTTTCAGTAGGCATGATGTTATTTCTTTTTACTTTTGCGAGAGAGTCCGTGACTGCGACGGAATTGCCACAGTCACGGACATGTCACAGGGCAATGACAATTAGTCAGCGGTAACGATGCTCTCCATTCGGGAGATTTGCCGCGTCATCGCTTTGCCAGTCACCGGGTTAACCATAACTTCAGGCTCTCCGGCTTCGTTCTCACCCATCTCTTCGACGAGTTTCGATTCGCACACACCCCAGACTTCCTTGCCGATGTATTCGATTCCCATAGGGACACCGGTTGCGGGATCGAGGTCGATCTTCAACGGCAGCTCCATAGCTTTGTGAACCGTCTTGAGGTTGCGCGTGTTCTCCAGCGAGCAATAGAACAGGAATTCCATGCCAGCGATTCGATACTCCACGCCTTCGACCACGCGAGTTGCGGGTGCGATAAGCTCAAACTCAAAGACGAGCATGGGCTTGTCCGCTCTGGACGTGGCATGTTTGACACCCTTGCACCGAAGCTGATACGTCGACTTCGGAACGCGAGGGATGTTGGGTTTGTCCGATTCACCTGCTCCACTCGAAACAGGTGCTGCGTCCAAGTCAAGCGAAACGACTCCGCCTTGCTGACTGGTTGCGTCGGATTGTGTCTCTGCTACTGCGGTGGCTGCGGCCAATTCTTCTTCTATACTCATGGTATGTTATCTAGTTTTAGGTTGCGTATCTCGCAGACGTCAGTGCCGGCGAAAATTATTCAGGCTTGTCTAAGCCAAAGGATTTGTATGTTGCCATCACCATCTTTTTGTCAGTGACAATTGTGGTGCGAGCGATGTCAAAGTTGTCGTATGGTTTGATAAGCCATAGGTATGCGATGTTGTATTGCTCAGATTCTTTCGCACCAGTCTTGGGTGCAGGTATGATCGGCTGCTTTTTGACAGGCAGCGCGATACGCACTTGACGAAACACATTGTTGAAGAACGATGGCAGCCGTGGTGAAGTCTTCTTGCCCGGTAGCTGGATACGTCGTGCTTTAATCATGTTCGTGTTCGGATCACGGAGTTCATCTTCGTGACATATCACAACTACATTGCAGCTAAGTGCGCGGACTGCTTGCAGAAACATCGACAACCACATTTGATGTGCTTTCCAATAGCGGAAGTTCCGGTCACCTTCAGGTTGGCGAGGTGTGTCAGACTCAACATCAGCCTCAAGATGGTCGTTGATCGCAGACACCGAGTCAAAGATCAACGTCTGTTCTTCAGTAAAGAACCTGCCTTCTTTGGTCATGAACTCAATAAGCGAACTAAGAACGCGCGCACCTTTAGCACCGAACTTAGCCTTGCGCCAATCCTCATCCCACAATTTGATTGTGTTGTAACCCTTGTCTTGCAACTCAGTCGGCAAGTTGTTGTCGAGATCGACAAGGATTGGATTGGGAAATGTAGTGAGCGCCGAGTAGGTTTTGCCAGATCCCGGCGGACCAACAAGTGCTAACTTGATTGTCTTGTCGTCTTTGTTGAGAGGTTCAGCGAATGTTGATTGATACATTATTGTGCGGGTATTTGTTTTGGGTTGAAATAGTAGTGTCTGACGTTCTTGCGCCAGTTGTCGTTGCCCTTTTTGCTAACACTTCTTGGACAGTACGTATTGCTGAGATGCACAATGAATCTTCCGCTTCCGTCCCATCTTCGATAAGAGTTTCGCACAGTGTTAAGACAGATTCGTCTAGCGTCCCTGTGTCCAGAAACCGGCACACTAAGTATCCCGTAAGGAACTCTAGCCTTCCCTCCGCCTTCTGCCCAGTAGATTGCATCAGCTATTTTGTCGAAGTTAATGTATCGTTTAGTGGATGCCGTAACGCTCATCGAGATCATGAGGCATGCCGCTGCTACGCAACGCAACAAATTCCGCAAACTCTTCCTCGCTGTGGCAGACTCTGGTTTCCTCGATGTGTAAATTGACACAGTAAGTTGTGTGTGTCTCGTCAACATAGTCGGGGCTAGGTTCGTCGATATCATATTGGACGTCATTGTTCGGCCACTGCATACCTTTGATGTATGCCTCGTTACATTCTGTTTCTTCACGGTTGTCGTGGCTATCAGGATCGTTACGTGTGTTCATATTATTTCTGGTTATTGGGTGTGCCGAACGTCTTGGGATCGTAGATCACTTGCTTCAACCGTCGCATATGCACGTCACGCAACGTCTCATTGTGTTCCCAGCAGATGTTCATAAACTTACACTTACCAAACAACTTCTCACAACGTGTGGGATTCTTCAGAAACGGTGCGTCCTCTTCCAACAACGTGGCAATACGATCACACCTGTCACGCACCCAGTCCATTGTGTCATCGACTTGCGAATCTTCAAAGTCTATAAACCCTGACCGTTCAAACTTCGCAGTCTTGTTCACATTGTCTCGCAAAAATATCCCGTCGATCAACGCTGGCGGGTAGTAGTCCACCCACCCTAGGTGTCGCATTGCCCACGCATATATCATTAGCTGAATGCTGGTGCGATACTTCTCAAAGAATTTAGGTATGTCCCACGATGCCGTTGACTTGATATCTTTGAAACACTTAACACCATCCATCGTCCCGTATGAATCGATGACTCCGCAGAGTATGATGTCAACATGTGGGTAAGAGCGAAACGGTATCTCGAACGGTAACTCAACTGCGATGTGTTTGAATTTCTTTCCTTCATCATCTGTTAGCTCCAGTGTTGCAGGTTGGAATGGGTCGTTGATATACTTCGTCAGATATCCGTTCGTGGTCATTAGCAAGTGACCAGCGTTACGCCAATCTTTGCCTGGATCACAACCACAATCGCGGAAGTATTCCATTGCAACTTGCACGGCTTGCATGACTGTGCATTTTGTGCTAACAAACTCAGCCGCTGCATTATGAATCGCAGAACCATACTCCATCTTGTGCGATGAAACATTCTCTACCCAACCCATCAGGTTGCCTAGCTCAAGCTCACGCTCGCAGTCAGAGATTGCAAACGTGGATGGATCAAGACGCACGATGAGTTTCTCACCGGGGACGTAGGTTGTGTATTTGCTGAATCGTTTAAGGCTCATTGTGTCTGTTGGTTTGGATCGTCTAGTAGGTCAGGATCGAATCCGGTTTCTTTACATAGCTGGTCAAAGTCTTTGGTGTCTAAGAATTTCTTCCCTCTCACTAGCGAACCACGAGCTTTGATTTTTTTCTTCAGCTCGCTCGGACCTTTCTTTGCACTAGGTCTACGCGTCACACTGGACATGTCGATGTTCTTGGGAATCTTTATCTTAGTCTCATTCGCACTTTTCTCCAGCTCTTTCATGTTCATCGCTGGCTGATCCAACAACGCTGGAGTAAGAAACAATACCATCTGTTCTGTGGGCATACGCTCTAAGTCTGCTAACGAGTGTCCAAGCAGCTCGTCTATGTTTGATGCAATAGGATTCATGTAGTCAATTCGTATTCAGACCGACAACTAAACACACAGTGTGCTTGAGTTACAGGGTCACTGATATCAACATAGGCACGTGTGAGTTTGACAGCCTCGTCACTGAACTGTGCGATCAAGTGACCGAGTGCTTCGTGTGGATTATCGCCGAACCCTTTGCGATGCTCGACTTTGGGTGGCTTAGTCTTGGCTTGGATAGCAAAAATAGCTTTATAGTTATCCCAGTATGGCACCATCTCCTCACGTCTCACCAATGGTATCGCCATCCAGCCACCATCGAATCGAACCAGTTTTACTTTTAGTGTTGTTATGGTCATGCTATTTCCCTTCGAAGTCCACGAAGATAGGTTGACGTGGCTTCTCATCTGTTCCGTGTTTCTTGTATTTGAAAGTGAATACTTGGCCACGATAGCGACCGGGGTTGGCATACATATCTGCTGACAACGCATGACCAAACCCGCTGCCTACATGTATGACTCCCCACTTAGGATGGAGGGCAACGATTGATCCGATAAGTGTCTCAGCTTTCTGCGCGTTAGAGTTCTTGGTGCATCCGTGAAAGACAGCCGTGTCATACTCCAGACCTACGAACTTGAATCCGAACCCATCTTTAATCCCAGTACGCCCGTGGTAGTATGGCGCATGCACCGCGCGGATCATGCTTCCCTCTTGTCCACGACCTACATTCAAGATGTGTGCAGCCTCGATCTCATCAACCGTGTGACAGATAACACTGTCCATGACTTGGATCTTCTGCTCTTTGTGCAGGTGTGTGCTGCTGCTATACCAGCTAAGCAATCGTTGATACCGTTTACTGTATGGCTCAGTCACATACGGGCGACTGCGATCATACACTACCGCACACCAACCAGACGGTGGCGTATCTTTTATCCTGCGACAGAACCCAGAGACTTGATGAAATGCCATGTCCGGATGCCAAATCTCACAGTCCATTCCTTCTTCAAGAGTTTCTTTGAGGAACATGTTGATGTGCAGATTGGGAAATGGTTTCCCTCGCTTGGTCCAAATCTCACCGCCAGACTTATACGCAGCCACACCATCTAGCTTAGGCTGAACCATAGCAGGCAGGGACACGTCACTCCAGTCCCACTCTTCGTTACAGAAGAGCATTGATTTGAATAGTGGTTTCATCTTGAAAGTTCTTCTTCTGCTTTCTTCTCGATCTGTGCCATGAGCAACTCGTCTTGCGGTTCTTGTAGCTTGACCTGATCTAAGTCGTAAGCATAGAACGGCTCAACAATAAAGTATACGATAGCCTGACCGTTGAGAACAATCCGACACAGCCCTACACCGTGTGGTGTCTCGACCATTTTGCTTTGTAGGTCCATGTTACGAGGGCTTGAAGAATCTTACTTGCGTAGGTTCGATCACAGCTAACGCTTGCGGCACACCTGCGTTTGTCAGAATCTCCGCAACCTCTCGAACTTTCTCTGGTGTAAGATTCAATCCATCTTCGTGGAATATACCAGTATCTGATTCGTTTTGCAGGTGCGACACGATCCGTTCAACCAACCCTGCCTGTTTTATATCAGCCACTGAATCTGACATTTGCTCCTGTGTCGTAGCTGATTGCAATATACCAACCGGTGCAACACCAGTCACAGACTTGATTGACTCCGCTGCAAGTGTCCCTTCATGTATGTCCCATACAATCTTGACACCACCTGATGGTCCTTCAACCTTGACGAACTGCGACTGCGACTTGAGTAACGCATATGCTTGCTGTGCGACACCTTGCTGCATGTTCTGCACTAGCCACAACAAACCGTCCGCTACCTTTTTGTATAGCGTATCCAGCTTAACATTATACGGGCCTACTGGTATCAGCACAGACTTCTTGTCACGTATAGACAGGTCGAAGTATGCTTGAAACTTAAGTGCATTCTTCACCGTGTAGGTGCTGCGCTTCAGTCTGCGCTGCCGCCACTTACCTTCGTGGCTTTCGTTGTCCGATATCGCGAACTTGATTGGATCAATACTCATAACTATATACTGTTTGCATTTTCTAAATCGAACACACTAACATCATGGTGTTTAGTCACGACCTGCGATCCAGCTAAACCAATAAACGAAATCGCCATTGCGTTGTGCTTGCTAGTGTGCTCGATTTAAAAAATGCTGGGGAGTGGCTGTCCTCCCCAACATATGATTTCTTACTGCTCGTCGTCGTCGGCAACGCGAACCTGTCCGTCGTCGATACCACGGCGCATGTTCTCCTTCGCCATCACGCCCATCAAACGCTGCATGATCGCGGCGATCTTGGTCGTTCCGACTCCATCCTTCTGCGCTGCCTTCAGCACGGCGAGGATCTGACCAGACGTCTGATCGCGCTCACCCGGCTCGTACTTGATGGCCTCGTTGATGGTGAACTGCACCGGACGCTCCGTAAGAATCGAACGGATCGCCTCTTCCTGTGCGGTGCTGTCGTCGAACTTCGGAATCTTGGACGACTTCACCTTGTTACGGGTTCCGGCATTCAGATTGTCGTTCAACGCAGCGAGGATCTTATCCTCACCATGCACTTCAATCGCCTTGTCGAGCGAGGTGAACTGCTTGTAGTGATACAGCACACCCTTCAATGCACCGCCGAATGTGGTGACATACACACGGAGTCCTTCGAACTCCAAGTAGTTGTCTCCGTCGTCGTCGGTCAGGTAAGTGTTGTCCTTACCAGTCTCGGGGTCAATGATAACAACAGCTTTGTTCGCTTCGGTAGCGGAGCTGTCATTGCTCAGGTCGATTGCTTGTGCCGGGGCATCGGCAACTTCTGTCTCTACGTTTTCTTGGACTGCGGCTTCGTTACTCATAACTTTGCTTTTTCTAACTGTTCTTGTCGATGAGCGTTATGCTCGTTTGTTAATGCCTTGCTACGAAGTAGCGTTGGGCAAATCTTGTTGGAGTTCATACTGATATTTGAACTCACGTTTAGTCAGCTTGTCGATGATCGTATCAATCGCAAGGCTTTTATCTTTCTCGTCTGTGTCTACCCACGGGACGTTCTTACAGCAACCATTCTCATGGACTGCAACGAACTTCCATTCAGCGCGATTCCATACCAGAACAATCCAGCCGACGGAATTTCTAAATATTTTCTTGTTCATGTTTGGGAGGTGGACAGTTCTCTATACAGCAGGAACCATGCCAACGGATTGCGTTACTCTTTTTCGTGGACGTAAGCTGCATGAGACACAATGCCGGGTATATAAAGCTCACCTTGCGTATCGTCTACTTTCATTGCGAGAAACTTACGCTGGCACAATGCATTGAGTTCACGGAAGTTACCTTCCAGTTGCATCGCAACCATCTCGTCACGGAATGTCTCCGGCAATCGTTGGTCAGGATCAATGACTGCATCTAGTATCTCACGGATATCCTCGGGGCGATCACGCAACGGTGAGATGTGCAGAGTGTGCGTGGCAAGACGCCAGTATAAATCCTGACGAAAGCCTTCCTTCCATATGACTGTCTTAGCTCCATGAGATGGCTCCTTCCGTATCACCTGATGCGTGGCTGCTACTACTCGGCAATGTATCTCACGCTCAGCATTCGTGCCGACAGGTCTGATTACTTTCTCTTGCAACACACGCAACAACTTCGATTGTAGTGTCAGTTCCATGTCTCCAATCTCGTCTAGAAACACAGTCCCATTGCCTGCACCTTCAAGTATCCCGATCTTGTTCGAGTCTGCACCAGTGAATGATCCCTTTGCGTGACCGAATAACTCCGACTCCATCAAGTGAAGCGGGAGTGCTGTCGTGTTCACCGCAATAAACGGTGCTGACTTTCGTCCATGCAACGCACGTGCTATCAACTCCTTCCCCGTCCCACTCTCACCATGGATCAACACAGGGTCATCCATCTCGCACAGATACTCAACCTGTTTCTTCAGTCGCAACATCGCCGGGTCTTCAGTGATGAACTCATCAAGCGATGCAAGACTTGCTGGACGGCAGACCTTCAGATCATTCGCCAGCTCGAACAGTCCCATCTTTTCTAGCTTACGTTTGATCGCACTGTGATCGACTCCGCTAGGTTCGGGTGGTTGGTTTAGCAACCGCGACTTATCTGCTTCCACAGTTGCCGCTTGTCTTCTGGTCGCGTCATTTATCCGCGCCAACTCTTCAGTGCTAAGCATCGTACACCTCTAACTCTAGCTTGCCGCTGTGTATGTTCAACACCTGACAGTTGTTATGTCCTTGCGCTTTGAGTGTCTGCCATTGCAACATCGCAATACCAAAGTTTCCACTACCACCTTTGTAGTCATTCCATCCACCCTTCGGTCCCTCATTATCAGGAGGCGGGCAGAGCCGTGTGTCGCAGTTACCCATAGACTGTTTGCAATGTATGCAAGTCTCATCATTCTCGCCTTTGCCCCACTCATGGTATTGCATCACGTAACTTGTTTTCCATGCAAACACCACATAAAGCTCAAGCTGTCGTGCTGGCGGTTTCTTTGATGCCGCTTTGTCTCGCGCATGTCGCGCAATTGTCTCAGCAATATAGTCATCGCCGTCTGCTATTTCTTGCTTGGTCAGGTCTGTATCACTCATTGTATGTTGGATAGTTCTTTGTTTAGTTTCGCAAGCCTGTCTTGGACAAACTTATTACATGTGTTATTGTTATCGTTCTTATCCCACTGGTCTTCAAGCAGAGCGATCTTGTCCACTATCTCCGAGATCCGCCCGACGTTATGTGTCCGTACCTTACCCAATCGCTCTGCCTCTTTTAACCATTTTTCACACCTGTCTTCCGTGTTTACATCACCGTTCATGATGTCCTCTATCAGCTCTGCCGCTTTTTCTAGTGCTAACTCTCTGTTCATAATGTGTGTTCCAATATAGCATCGGCAACCTCGGCCCGCTTGAGATCTTCCTCAGAACTCATGACCTCGAAGTCTGACGCCACTTCATTTTCATCTCCGTCATCGTCGTTCACTTCTTCATCACTCTTATCTCTTACACCTTTGAAATTAATTTCCATCTGGTCCTCAATACCTTCGCCTATCTCCTTGCCTGCGAAAGCTATCGACCAATCTTCCTTCTTGCCCACCACCTCTTTAAGTGCAGAACATTTCTTCTTAACCTTCTCTGCAACCTCACTCTCAATGGTATCCTTATACCAAACAATGTATTGACGAGTTGTAGAGTCGGAGGTGACGCGGTGCGCACGTCCAAGGACTTGGACCAGTTCTTCTGCGTTCCACACCGGAGGCAGGTAAACAACCCTCGGGCGCTTGTTTGGGAAATCTCCAGAGTTTGATTGATGTAGACTAAGTCCCGCACCACCTGCGCTGAACATGAGTAGCATAATGTTGCGCTCATCTCTTTGGAAACCATCGATCTGTTTTTGTCTAGCATCTGCTGTCTGTCCTCCTTTGATTTGTGCTATCTTATTCGGGTTGATACCCACGTCCACTAGTAGTTCGTAGATTGTTTCAAGGGTTTCACGAAACGCACAAGCAACGATGACGTTGTTGCTCAAGTCCATACTGTCCAGTCCCATCTGTGCAAGCCTCGGCGCACGAATGATCTCTGCCTTCTTGCGGAACATCATCATCGCAACCAGAATCTCCGTGCCTTGAGCCATCTCTTGCGACTCTAACTCTTCGCGCTTCTTCATATACTCCACGAACGCTTCGGAGTATTCACTTTTCTCTTCACGTGTCTCGAACTCAATCACCTTCTGTTTGATGAGCGTTCGCTTGCGATACTGAATCCTATCGAACCTAATCGTAAGATGCTCAATCGAATCCTGAATACTCTTCATCGCAACTGGACTCCACTTATCCAAATCGGTGCCGTGGCTATTGCATATGTCTCGCGCCCACTCGTTGAAGTTATCCAGTGTGACCTTGCGATTGTTAATCACCGGACCTAGCAGCGAGATCACAACCTTCGCATTCTGCGGTCTGCTGTATGGCGTAGCTGACACGCTCAAACTAATCGGATCACCTTCCCAGTCCGCTGCACTAGCTACGTGTCCTGTTGGATTAAGACGCTGCCCATACGCCGCTGCAATTATACTCTGTGTGCTGCCGAAATTCTTTAGACACTGACACTCATCCCATATGATTAGCGAAGGTCTGAATGTCGGATTCCATATCGGAACCTCCTTCACCTCACCATCTTTTGTAACTCGTGTCTCCCATGACACATAGATCCCGCTGATCTGTGATCGTGTCATCTCTGGATAAGACGTGACCATCACATTCGTAATACCAAACTCACCGAACAACACACGCTGTGTCTGCTTAACCACGGTAGGCTTAGTCACAACCATGATCTGTCGTTCCTTCGGGTAGTCTTGCGGAAAGTATAGACGCAGATACTTAATCAATGTCGCGAAGAAGTAAGTCTTGCCCGCGCCTGTTGGCGCGATCAACAATGCTGACTGATGCTCGTCCCCAAGCAATCTTAATGCTCTTGGTAACGGATGCGTTTGAAACTGTAACAACTTAGGGCCACGGTTGAACTGTTTTAGACACGGCAACATTCGATCTTCTAACTCAGCGCGGAACTGTTTCTTTTCCGGACTGCCATAGCGCATGTTATACATGGCTAATACTTCACTCTCGAACTCAATCACACGTAACATCTTGTCGTGAGTAGTCGGTGTGATACGACCACGCGCAGGTATTCTGTTGTCGTGGATGCTAGTCAACGCAGCAATCTGCTCGTCAACAGTATCAACTGGCCCGTCTTTGGCATCGGCAAGTGCAGTGTAGAACGTCGCATCTTCTGCTGCCTTACGTCCTATGTCTCGCATTTCACGCAAGCGCTTCTCGCCCATGTTTGCTGCGGCAGATTCGCCAACGAACTTAGCAACCTCTGCTTCAAGTACAGCACGTGCTCGTTGTCGTTTTTCTGCGTCAGCTTTTGCTTGTTCTTCAGCACGTGCAAGCGCGTTACCGGGTGCTGCTTTAGGCATCAGCTTGAACAGCGAAGCCTTGATTTGTTCGGGTGTCATGATAATGGTTTACTGTATTCCTTCTTCATTCGCGTCAACAACGCAGCATCAATCTCGCTGATCCAATTCGGATCAAACGGATCTGCCGCTTCAATCTCGTCAGCTTCATCTGATGCATCCTCGACCGCTACTCTGTCAACCTCTGACAGTTCAAAGTATCCTAGCTTGTTCAACCAATACTTGAACTCGTCGTTCTCGTCGTGCTCCGCAATCCACATTCGCACCATCTCCATACCTAGCTTGCGCTCAGTCAGAAACTTCGGGAACATTTTGCACAACCGACTAAAGATTGTGTCACGAGTCTTGGTGCTACGCAATGCACGTGTGCGTTCAACATCACTCTTCGCTTTCTCAATACGATGCACATGCGCTCGTTCCTTCCAGTCATACTTACGCCACAGATAGTAACGTGTGTGTTCGCCCACAACTTCGACAGCGTGGATCATACCGTAGTCGTGGAACTTAGAGTGCCGAAGCAGGAAGTCGCTAAGCACAATGTTAATCTCTCGCGGTTCGAGTAGACCACTGGCACCTACAATCTCAGCGGGTGCAAGCAGCCAGTCGATAAGTCGAGACACAGGGATACTATATCCCGGAACCTTGAGCACAGTCGGCAAGTCTTTTGTTGATGTGGGAGGTAGGAAATCGCTCATGTTGATACACTAAAGGGTGGAATGGGTTGGACCGTCTGCAACATAGGAGAAGCAAGAACTGTGCCAACCCTATTACCTGTCGTGGTTGAAGTCGTTGAGTCTGTCGAACGCTTCCGCAAGAGACGTTCCGAATTTCTCGTCGTGAACCACGACCATCATATCAGGATCACTGACCTCGATAGGTCCGATGTTTTTCTCGCACGGTCGCGCTGTGGTTGTGGTTTCTTTGTAGTAGCGCACACCTTCGTGGGAAAAGGTAGCGCCTTGGCTCAAGTCTGAGAATAGTCTAGTCATAATATTTAGGTTTGCTAATCATTTGATTCAGGCAGTCTACCTTTGCTTGCAACTTGTTGCATACCATCTGTTCAGTCGTGTTATTACCAAAACGCACGATGCGACCGAGTGATTGCACACGTTCGCTGTATGTAGTGAGAATCGGAGTCACAATCATGATCTCCTTGTTCCTGAGCGTAATGCCCATACTTTCTGCAGTCATATACCATACACTGTGACTGCGGTGGCTGTGTCTCATGCACTCATGCTGGAACTTGCAACGCACCACGATCTTACGGTGCTTGCCTGATTCATACATGCTCTTGCCCATCTTGCCGATGAGCGGGTTGGCAATGTGTTCAAGCCACCACGATTCTTTGGCTTTGAGTGCAACCATCTCCATGGTCACGCGTTGCATGCGTCCTATGTGTGGTTCAAGATACCGGCTCATGTCACCTTCCTAACACGCCGCAGCGTCACGATTTCTTTGTACTGCTCTTCGCAATACTTGCAGTGTTTAAACATCGGCATGTTGTGAATACATATCCCGCACGACCAATGACCAATCGCGCCGTGGCATGGGCAGTTCACCCTGTCCAAGTCGTCATCTTCAGGTGGTCGCCCGACCACACGCTTGAATTCCCTGTCAGTCCATGGTATGTTCATATGTTTCGTGTGTTCATGTAGCCCAGCACGTTGACTGCCACAAAAATTATGACAAGCAACACGCACAGGATCGTTATGTTTCTATCGGTTCGGTTCATATTAGTCTTCGGAAAGGTAGAGGTTGTATTCGTCGTCGTCATACCACGGGTTCTCCTCAACATCGTCGTCCTCGAACGGCGACGTGTCCATGAAGGCATGGTATGCCTCCATCCACGAATTGACATCACGGAGGTTCGCCGCATCTTGTGCAACGTCCTCTTCGTATTCCTCAACTTCGTGGTTGAGTGCCTGCTTATCACCACGCCTAAACAGGCGGTTGACAAACGTGCGGTTCAGTTTCTTGTTGCCGGGAACGGGCTGGCAACAACCACATTTCAACCCTCCGGGTCCAATGCAGGAGCCGTGAGGATATTTGTATAGTTTGTTCATAACTCAATTCAGACTAGGTATGCGCGGCAGCCTTGCTGTATATGTGCGACTGGAGCTAGCTAGACTAAGCTTTTTCCCTTCCCCATCTGCAGATAGGTAGTTAGTGTGCTATTTGTCTAGGTGATGGGCTTACCATCAAAGCATTCAAAGGTCGATATACTTGGTGTGCTGTCTGGCAATTAACCGTTAACTAGTATCGGGTTTTCCTAGCCTGAATTGAAGTATGAAGTAAAAGGATAAGGGACGCACAGAACGTCTGTGAACTGTGCATCCCCAATCGTGTAATTTGAAATATCTTGTAGAACCACTGTCCTACACGGGAGCATTTATCTTGCCAAGTGCCACTAGCATAATAGTGGAATAGCCATAAACAGAGCTTGTCACAGTGGTTTTCTCTCCACACTCTGCCGTTTCACAGGCTTGTCTCCCCTCAGCCAATACTAGAGTAGTCGTCCCAGAAGTCTCTGCAATCCGTGCAATATGCTACGTTGCAGATGTATTTATCCGCTCGTTCTTGACTGTGCGGTCCCATAGATTGCCGCTGACATATTTTCACTCCAAGAGTCGTGTAGTGTGCCCAGCTAATGGTTAGCTGTCGTTTTCTGAGCAATCCGTAACCTTGACGGATGCCCAGTTTGTGCAGTGTGACGTTCCATCGTAGTCCTTTAACAGACCGCGATAGAACGATTCCATTTCTTCTGCAGTTGCGTCCGTGTGAAAGATGACTTCAATCTTTGCCGTCATCAACTTGAGTCCTGAGGGTTGACCGGGAACATACTCAATAGTCTTGAGACGTTGTTGGTCTTTCCACTCAAAGAAACTCATGCCACACTTTGAGCAAGTGGCGCAGAAGCCGTGTTCTGTGTGTTGTGTCCCGTAGTTTTTACGCGGGCCACTCCAAACGTGTTCACAATTTGCATCCATAGTAATCCTTTCGTGATTAGATGGGCACAATACACAACTCTTGTGCTATGTCGTCTCGGGTTCCTTATGCAATACCTACTGCATAGAAACTCTCACGCTTTCTGTCTAGTGCGCTACCGATCTCACCGTAGACCGCTTATGGAGCCTGCAATGCAAGTCCATTTGTGGCGGTCATGCCGATGTTGCGGCTAGTCTTGCAATGCAAGTTCCGCGTAGAGCAAAAGATTCACTCATTCCCGCACACCAGACCGTTCTGATGTGCGGAGTGAGAGAACCGGCAACTAATCGTCAGTCTTGACCGGCGCCGGATCGCGGTCAAACTCCGCGAGATAGCATTTGACAGTTGAGTTTTCGTAGTATTTCCCGTCCAGAGTCGGCTTCCAATCTTTGGCAGCCAGCATTTTGCGGGCATTCTTCATCCAATCCTGCGCGGATTTGATGCTCGCAATAATGACCGCTTTCTTTTCACGGTCATTGCAGTCGATGAGGGACTCCTCCAATTTCTTGGCGGCAGTCACCTTGTCCACCATCAGGCTTTCAAGGCGCACGATCTCGGTCTGGCGGTCCAGCAGTTTCGTATAAGTGCGGGTGTAGTAATCAACTACGTTCTTCTTGATGAAGTCCGCCTTGGACTTGACTATGGACTGCCGGTCCAATTCGAATCCGCAAACTGTCCCATCTTCCAGAACTTGGCCGCCTTCGGTATCGGCAGCAGCCTCCGCCTCTAGAATCACTGGCAACTGTTTGCAGAGCCAGCGAACAACTTCGGCGTGATCGTCTTGCAACGAATCCTCACCAGTGGTTGCCTTCAACCGCGCTGCAACTTTGGGAAACAGTGTTCGGGCATTGATGTTGAATCCGCGTTTCGCGCCAAGATTGGCAACTTCACGGATGCAAAGCATCACGTTCTCGTCGATGAGACCACCTTTTTCGTCGTAATACTTCACGACGGCAGAAGCCTTTGCAGCTTCGCTGGTGATACCTAAATCCTGTTTCTCGTCGGCAGATTTCGCGGACGAACGACTTGGGGTAATGTTTGATGTATTCATAGCTGATAGGAGCGCAAGACGGCAACATTTGCCCAATCTCTTGCTCGTAGTGAGGCAAGCCATTGTTTGCTTATGCTCCCTTCAACCAACTACGAAAACTCTTTCTAAGAATCTCGGATTTTAACCCTGACTTTTCGCATTAAACATTAGGCAAATGACTCTACTTTGCAAAATCTTTTCCGCTTTATATTCCACAAAATGCGGAAAATCAATCACGGGACCTTGCTAGGAACCTTGCCAGTATCTAAGCCTGAAAACCAGAGATTCAATCTCCAATCCTATTCTAGTTCAAGTCGTCAATTTTGGAAACTGGTTCCAAGTTCAACGGCCTTGAGGTATCAAAGAACTTCGCGAGAACCGCGACCGACAAGGAGAATTTAGCAGATTGCTCGGTAGTGTCAACCCCTGTTTCACTTTTATTTCACATTCTTTTTCCGCGCTCTTAATACTAGCGCCTTTCCCGCTCTCTTTTCGCCCCATTTTTCCGTTCTCTTTTCGCCGTTT
>TARA_R110000803_G_scaffold74903_3_pt1 | contig 48741 bp, 38 predicted proteins | sample TARA_R110000803 | Tara Oceans TARA_R110000803 (sample SAMEA4397772) | marine metagenome | biome: Polar Biome; feature: [SRF] surface water layer (ENVO:00010504); material: water (ENVO:00002006), including particulate matter (ENVO:01000060) such as... | depth 5 m | reverse complement strand
CTCTTTTTCTTAGATGCTTTAATAGTCTTTACAAGATTCTCACCGAATTTTGGCCCAGTGAATCCAGCTTGGTCTGCTGTAACAACGTTACCAAGTGGTGTTCCGTTTTCATCAACATTTGCGTTACCCATTCTTACTGAACCAGCTATAGCTTCCTCAGCTCTTTTTTTGAATATTTCACTAGGTTCGTTTCCGTACTCAGCCATTTCTTGACCATTCATAATTTCCATTTGTTCATGGTACTCTTTTTCTTTGCTAGTGTATTCGTTTTTAACTGGTTCAGAGTCATCTTTCAATGGCTTGTCGTAGTCTTCCATTTCTTTAGCAACATCTTTATTTGCTGCCTTATTTGTTTTTCCAGACTCATCTCGTATTTTTTTAGTCTTATAAATACCAGGTGTTTTAGCTTCTTCCTTTAACACTGTTAAGTGTTTTTTAATTGTATCTTTGTTCATAGTGTTCTTATTTATATATATAAATATCTTATTTTTATTTAAAGTTCTTATTTATTTATCGTAAAAAGATTTAATAGAATCTGGTGTTACTGAAAGTACTGTATCTCTAATTGATAATGTAATCCTAAATGTTTTGTTTTTAAAAGATTTAACTATCGTAGTATCCTTTGCTGGTATCCCATTAACTATAGTGATTTTAGTTTTTATAGTATCTTCTAAAATTACTGGTGTAGTACCAAAATGACTAACACTATCAATCATAGTCATATTGGATGCAGTAATTAATTCATTAGGGGGGTCGATGATTTTATCATAATACTGTTTTAAAATTAAAAATGCCGATATTAAAGCTATACATTTAATTGTGATTAATTTAATTTTCATACCCAAAATGTCCTAATTTTATTATAATTATTATTTACTAACTTCAATTGCGTCAGGCCCTTGGTTACAATAAGGGAACTCTGAACACTTTTCTTTTACCTTTACTTCCTTTGCATCTTTCATATATGGTTTAACACTGGTCTTAACTGGTGCGCCACCCTTTTTACCTTTAGTACCCATAAAATTACTACTTGGGAACCCTGATGTAGCGTATTCACCACCGACAGAGCTTGTAGTAGTTGTTTCGCTAACCTCGTCTTTCATCATGTCTTCGTTAGTTTTTCTTTTGATGTAAGATAATACGTTGTGTACACCCTTAATATGTTCTTTGTATTGGTCAAATACTTTAACATCATGTGAATTTTCAGCATATCGAATTAGAGTGTTAATCATAATCGGAAATTTACGTTTAATTGATGGTAGTGTTTTATTAATTACATTATCTTCTTTATCGTTATAATCACCTATAGACCCTGCTAGTTCTTTTAAATATTCTCCATTTTTTAAAATTACCTCTGGTTTTACTGAACCACTATTCACAATTTCTAATATACCGACAGTCACTTTTCGTAATGGATTAGCTACCTCTATTTCAACGTCGTCACTGATTAATTCATCGACAACGTTTGACTCTCTATTTATAACCTTTCCAAATAAAGGTGCAGCAACATCAGAACCTGAACTACCACCAGTGCTAGAGGAACCAGCTACAGTTGTTTCATCAACATCTTGTTCATTTTTAAACATACCTGGGTCAGACTGTGCCATATTAGCCATTCCGTTATTGTGTTTATCTCTAGCTTTCAGATATATTGGGTTAATGATGTCTACGTCTAAGAATCTATCTTCAGGCGTAAGTTTAAATATTGGTTCTTCTTTGAATTTCTTTTTGAACTGGTCTACATAACCAAACACCCACTTATTATCAACTCTTAAATATTCATGTTCACTCCCTGTAATATCATCATGACTCATGATAATTCTAGTAGCATCCATTCTACCAATACCAGGAAATTTAGCTTTCTTGACACTTGTTGGTTCATCTAGTGGAGTTTCTTTTAGTTGGGATACTGGTGGATAGTTGAGTATATCTAGACCTACGATGCCTTTTGGGGTATCTTCTTCCTCACCTTCTTTAAGTACTCCTCCGTTAAATTTATCCCTAATCTGTGTATATGCTAAGTTATAATTTCCCTTATCAAATAATGATGCAATATGCTTTATGTTTCCGTCGGCAGATTCATTATAATATTTATCAAGCCAATTTTTTACTTTATCCCCTATAAACCCATAATCTTCATTCTCGTTAATTGGGGTATCTTCAGAGTTAACTAAATCTTCCATAAGACTCATGGCAGAATATTCATTACCACCCTCATGCATTTCACAAAGACCCATAGATATAATTTCCTTTACTATGTTTTTATCATTTCTGAACTTATCTTTAACTAATCTTCCGTTTTTGATTAAACCAGCAACTTCCATCAATTTATGTAATTTACCATAGTTGACTTCAGAACCTTCATTCATACCGTATAATTCATTAACGAATTTTTTATATAACTCTTCTAGTTTTATCTTTGTATCTTTAAACGTATTTTTAGCCTCCCCATTGAATGATGTATTGAATGAGTGGTCTACTCCTGATGGTCCAGCATTTTCTGAAAGTCTTTCTGATTCTATTATTTTATTATATTGTTCTTTGGTTACCTTAAGAACTTTAGTTTTACCTAGCTCTTGTAACATATTAGCTTGTTGTTCACTTATCTTTATCTTCTTCATCTTAGTTACCTTTGTTTGATAGCATGGTTTTCCATACTGACCTCTTTACCCAAAGAGCCTTATATAATTGTGTTAAAACATTTTTTGTAATATCTACAACCTTATCTTCTAAGGCTTTTTCATTCTTTATCCTATCCTTTACTATTTTCTCAACCTTGGACTTGAATTCACTAGAGTCCATATACTTGTTGATTTCACTTTTAGCGTCGCTCTTAGTGAAATCTTCATTAAGTCTTTTTTTGATTATATCTTTCATAAAAATAGTGTTTATTATAAATATAAAAGAATAACAAAAAAAACCTCATTAATGAGGTTTATTTATTTTCTTTATAGAATGTGATTAGCTTGTTGATTATATAGATATCACTACTAGAGTTAAATGTGTCTTTATTTTCTAACGACTTAACTAAGTCGTCAATAGGTATTTTATCATAATCGACGGTATTTTCGTTAACATCTAACGTTAATGGGTTTTTATCTCCAGTTAGTTCCTTATATAGTGGGTTTAGTTCACCAGTGTATGGGTCGTGTGTTGGGATACCCATGTCATTTTTTGATTTTATAAGTAAGTTACACATATGATTACTACCCATTTAATTAGCTAAAAATAATAGTAGTATTGGTAATACAATTGCACCTACAACAGCAACTGACTTATAAAATTTTTGTTTCTTTATTTCTTTTTTTTGATTTAGTATTGTTTCATCTTTTAATACAATCTCATCATCTTTATTAGCAATTATTTTATTTAAATTTTTAATAACCATATTAAAATTATCATTACTAAGTGAAAGTTTTAAAATAACTTCTTTCTGTATTTTGATTGAGTTCGTATTTAGACTGTCACGACCTTTATATACAGTTAGTAGACTATCTGAATATTCGTAATGTAATACATCTTCTAATAACGTTCTAGCATCTTGGTGATTCATTATAACTAATGTATCACCTTTTTGCGTGACGAATGTTTTAACTCTTTTATCTCCTATTGAGATAGTTTGCGAGTTCATTGGCAACACCGTCAGCATTAAGAGTGCTAACGTAACCAGAAACCTTACCTTTTTCATTTTCTAAATCTTTTAGTTTTTCCTCAGTATTAGCTAACGCTACTTGAGTACTATCGAAATTATTTATTAGCGCACTTATTTCAATATTAAGTAATTCATTGTTAGTTAATAAACTATCATTATTCAATATCAACCCCTTATTAATATGTTTAAGATTTTTTATCTTATCTTCGTATATACTAATATCTTTTGAGGGTCTAAAAATAAAGCTTAATACTAAAGCTGCACCTAATACTAATATAAAAATACTTTTACTATCCATGTTAATCTTTTTTTACGTATTCACCAATTTTACCACCCCATCCGTCTCTCCAGTTTATGTAGTAAGAACTTAGTTTATCTAATATAGTTTTAAGTTCCTCAGTTAAGTTAACATTTGATGCGTTGATAAAGAATCCGTCATTCTTTGAGAATTGCCATTCTAAGTCCGTATTTTGTAATTCACCACTCATGATAACGTTGCCATTATCTTCATGAATCTTAAACGTCTTTATAGTTACCAGTTGACTAACCTGACTACTCATGTTGGATATTTCCTCTTTGGCTTCTGATGTATTTAACCCATTGTCTTCAGATTCTTCACCCTCTTTTTCAGTGTCAGTATCAGTATCAGCCTCTACTTCTTCAATGTCAATATTTGGTTTCACTTGGTCACCACTTATAGGTGCTTGTGATGTAGAATTTTCAAACCCAGCACTCATGTCACCACTTTCGTTTTCGTTAAGTGTTTTTATATGACTAGATGACTTAGCTCTAATCGTTTCTAGCATTAATTTTGTAAAGTCGTGTTCTTGTTCGTTATCCATGTTTTTCATTTTTTTCTAATTTATTTTTAAAATACTTACAATCCCAAGCTGGGGTAATATCAGTATAGTATTTTTCAAAGTTACTCCTGTATAATACCCCGTTAAACTTATGAGCATTATCTAAGTTGGTGTTATGTGAAACAACATCCGTAGGGATGTTAAAGTTTTTACATAATTCAGTAACTAATTTAATTGTCGAATCTACCTGCTTGTCTGTAAATGGTGCCCAATACATTTGACTTCTCCACTTCTTCTCGAAAACAGAATCCTTTCTGTTATAAATATGGCCAACATAGTTAATGTACTTATTTTCGTTACTTAAATCTTTAATAAGCCAACCTTCATTTTCTAATAAGATAGTTATACTACTCTCGTCTAGTTCTGGTTTTAACATAAAGTTAGAAAAATAGTTAGGGGAGAAGTGTTGGTATATCTCACCATTAATTGCTACAGTAAACATAGCTGTCCTGGTATATTTACCGTTATTTCTATTTACCCACCCAGTATAATGACTCATGTTGTTCGAATACGTAACACCTATAACTATCTTGTTTTTTTTAGTACCTTGGGATGTATAGTTGTCTTCAGTTAATTTATAACTCTTAGAATTTATAACCATTAACCTCTTTTTTTAAAGTAAATAGTACTGTCATCACCGTCTCTAACTTCTTTGTTTGTACCTATTCTGTTTACAGCGTTAGTTTTCTTCCTGTCTGGTACGTGAATCGAAAACCCTCTACTACCTTGATTTGGTTTTGGAGTTTCTTTGGGTTCTTCAATTATATCCTTAGATTTTCCGATAACCTCTTTTAGTCGTTCAGTAATATTGGTTAAACTTGCGACCGATTTAGGTGTTTCTTTATACATAGATTTAATATTCCCCCAAAAATCTACACCCTCTTGTTTGGGTTCTTCAATTATATCCTTATAAGATGATAAACCTTCACCAGATGGTGACTCTGTTGCCATAACTGGTATAACTTCATCAATAACTTGCGCTTCGATTTGATTATCTAACGAGGATGTTGTTTTATTTGATTTTTTAATTAATGTAGGTATTTTGGGTATCTTTATATTTTTAAATAAAGAACCTATAGTTTTTATCCTAGTTTTTGATTTATTATCTGGTTTATTTTTTTTTTCACCCTCGTATTCATCTTTATTAACTATCTTGTTGAATACAATAACCATAAGAACAGCCATAGGGTCACCAATTATTATTAACAGAAATATAAAATACTTCATAACTTCATCCATACTCTTGCCAGTAACTTCTGACAAGTATTTAAGTGGTCCTAGTTCAGCCGCGCTATCATTACCTAATTTTACCTCAACTATTTGATTATCTAATTCAAATACTTTATCATTAAGGTTGTCATACTTAAGGTTAATCACATCTTGTCTTGTCATAGCACCATTCAATTGCTTCTCTAAGGCCCTTCTTGTTGACGAGGATGTAGTTGTAATGATTTGACCTGTCTCTGGGTCTTTGTATTGAATTACGTTGTTAGAGAGTCCTGAACTGAGTGATGATATTCTTCCATCTATAGACGTTTTCTCTGTTATTATATTGTTTAATTGTGTTTGAATACCGTCCCGTTTCTTTTCTAGTAAAAAAACTTGAGCTTCCACGTTTTCAAGTTTCATGAACGTTTCTTTATATGTAGATGATAAGAATCCGTAAATACCTACAGATGTAATAACCATGGCGATACCTATCCCTAAGGATAATGCACCTTTATAAATCCACGATATTTTATCACTGTAAGTGTGTATTGCTGACGTAGCAACTATCTTAGCAATCTCAATTGCTGAGAAAAATAATAAACCAAGAGTACCAGCGCCGCTAAATACCTTGAGTAGTCCTCCGACGGATACGTAAGCTACGATTCCCGCCATCCCTATGGCCATGACTAGTACTAAGTATAGTAATATTTTTTTCATATCTATTATATAAATATATAGTTATTCATTAATTATATCAAATAATCCGCTAGCGTTGAATCTGATTCTTCTGATAGCCTTTTCTTTTATTTGTCTAATTCTTTCCTTAGTAAGGTCGTACTTGTCACCAATAGCTTCAAGTGTCATGCCATTATATTCTTTATCGATACCGAAGTAGCATTCAAGTATTTCTTTCTCCCTTTTATCTAACTTTGAAAGTATATTGTTTATTTCTAATTTTATTCTATCGTTAGTTGAGAATATCTCCTCTTCTATATTTGAATTAGTGTCAGCTATAAGACAGTATAGTTCATCCCCATCCTCATTTATGATATCATTTAATGATGTACATTGAGGTGTTGTGAATTGCTCAACTACGTCACCATTACTATCTAATAAATCACCATATACTGGAAGTCTTTCGTTGTCTAACTCAAATCTTTCGATTTCTTTTCTTAAGTCTGAAACTTTTTTAATTACATTAGTAGGTAGTCTAATCATCCTAGCGTTATCATTAAGACTTTTAATTATTGACTCCTTAATCCACCAAACAGCATAAGATATAAATCTAAAACCCCTAGTGTGGTCAAAACGTGTTGCTGCTTTAACCAGACCTAAATTACCTTCACTTATTAGGTCGCTTAATGGAAGCCCTTGCCATCGATAGTCTTTTGCTATTGATATTACAAATTTTAAATTTGCACTAACTAACTTATTTACTGCTGAATCATCACCGTTTTTAATTCTTATCGCTAATTTAACTTCGTCTTCAGGTGTTATTAATTTACTTTTTCTTACATCTTTAAAGTAATTAGATATTGTTTCGTCGTCTGAGGTGTTTTTGAATTTTTTCTTGTTCATATTAAATTTTTATACTATAACTTCTTATTATGTCTGTCAGGACATATAAATATGCGTAATAAATAAAAAAATACTTTTTTACTTTTATTTACTTATCATTTCTAACACTTTTTTATCAAATTCACTTAGGTTGTCAACCCCTTTATCTAGTAATTCGTCAATCATAACTGCTTTTTCACTAATACTTAAATTGTCGTAATAACTTTTATTTGGTCTTGTATCACTTTTGACTGTTTTAGTTTCCATTTTAAAGTTTATAACTGGTACATCTTCTTCAGTACTACCACTATTAGTCAACGATTCATTAATTTCATCCATTATCTTGTCGGATTTACTTTTTAAGTTGTTATGGTTTTTCTCCATCTCTTGAAATAGTCCGTTGTATACTTTTTTATTATTAATATTATAACCTGTATTACCAGCGCCGACTTCAAACAAGAAAAAGTTTCTTTCTAAAGATTCAAAATAATCTTCCAACTCCTTGGCGTTAGCAACGCTAATAAATGTAGATATAACTACACCGACAGAGTTTAAAACTTTTGGTTTACTGTCGGAAACTTTTGCTATTTCTGGTAAGACACCTTCCGTCTTACCCATTACCACTATACAATAATTTGTAAAAATCATAATTTATTATTTTTTTTTAATATTATAACGCAAATATACTATTTTTTCGTTAATAAAACCACAATACTTGTTAGTATTCCTTAATGTTCAATTTAGAAATATTATTAACCTTTTCAATGGTTATAATGTTGTCAGACCAATCTTTAACTACTTCATTTTGTGTAATAAAGAATACTATATCAAACATATCAGATATTCTTTCGAATAAAGGTTTCATGTTTGGGATGTTTTCTGGTGCTACTCTACCCATTACTTCGTCAAACGTTATAAAGTTCGGTGTTGGTAGTGAAGACATCTTTCCTAATACACACCTTAAAGCTATACTTGCCGTTGTTAATTCAAACCCACTACCAGACTTAAGTGCTTTTTCAACACCGTCCTTTACTAATAAATATCTCACTTCGTTTTTATCGTCAATAAAAACTTCTATATCAAAATCTGTAATATCTTCAAGTAGTCTCTGTAGTTCACCGTTTATTATTGGTAACACTGACCTAAGTACTAATTTACTAATACCTTTCTTACCTACCATTTCAATATATAACTTGAATATTCTTTCGATACTTTTTTCTTGTTTTAATACCTTAATTAAATTCTCTTTCTTAAGTATGTCCTTAGTGTTTGAACCTATTTGAATACCATTTGTTAATAAGTCAGCATTTATTTTAGTCTTAGCCGTTTCACTAACAATAAGCTTAGTATCAATAAGGCTAATATCTATATCAATTGCTTTATTTTTCTCAATTGACTCTAGATTGTTTTGGTATTTCTTTAGGTCTTGTCTCTTATCTCTAATTTCGTTTCTAAGTGAGTCAATTTCAACTGAAAGTCTATCTCTCTTCAGTTCTAAAGCGTTCTTGTTTTCAATTTTCTTCTTAACACCACTTAATTCTTCTAACCCTTTATTAACCACACTAAGTCTATCACTTTTAGACTTAAGTACTACTTCATGTTCTACTACACTACTTTTATGTGACTCAATATGTTCAGTGTTGTTAACGTCATCTAATTTTCTATTACATGACTGACAAATACCACCCTTGATTAAGTCGTCAATTACTCTATTGAGTCTTACGACTTCGGCTTTACCAATACCTATGTCAGTACTTAGCGTTTGTTTCTCTTTGGTAAGGTTAAAATCTTTATCCTCGTCAAAATCAATTTTACCTATCTCTTTAAGTTCTATATTGATTTTATCTATATCACCCTTGTGTTTAATACCGATTTCAGTAATAGTCTTAACTTCAGTCTCTAATTTAGAAGGGTTCATACTGAGAATTTCAGCATCGATTTTATCCTTAGAAATTACCTTGTCTATTTTTTGTTGAGATAAGGTTTTATATACCTTAGACTCCCGCTCTAAAGTAGATTTAAGGTCTGTCGTACTTATGTTTAATAATTCTAGTTCATTGTTGTGAACGTCTATCTCACCATTAAGTGTTTCGGTGTCGTAGATGTTACCTTTCATTGACTTGCTGAAAGAATTGTACATTTCTCTAGATACTTTTTCTTTTAAGGCGATTGGTTCTAGTCCGATAAATCTAGTTAATAATCTTCCACTCTCACCTGCAGTAGAGTCTACTAGACTATCTAAGTTCCTAGATGTAGCTAATACTACCAAGTCAAAATCATCTTCATTACCGACAGTTTTCTTAATTAGTTGTGTCGTTTTTATTACATCTTCATCATTTAACACCTCTTCTTCGCCATCAGGAAGAATTTTGTAGTAGTTGAGTTTATTAGTTACATTCCACCCACCCTTTCGTTTAGGTTTTCTCTCTAATTTTCTTTCAATAATAATTTCTTCACTATCTTCTATTTCGATAAGACCTCTTACGATTAATTCATTTTTCTCACTGAATTGATTAAACACTTCGGTGTTGGTGTCCGTCTTGGTAGTCTTACCAAAAAATAAGAACTTTATGGCGTCTATAGTTATAGATGTTTTACCACCTTGATTAGCTGGGGTGGAATTAACAACTGTAAAACCTTTAAATCTATCTACTGGAAAATAATTGTTCTCACCGTAAGAAAGAAAATTATTAACCACTATCCATTTAAGTTTGTACTTCTTGTGGATTTCTTCGTCAGAGTAAACGTCTAATTCATTGTTAACTTTATCGTCTAACGCTAGTATTCTTTTGAAATCAACATCTTCTTTTCCTTCTCTGTTTAACCATTCTTTGAATAACTCCCTTTGATAATGGGTGCTCATTATATTTTCAATATTAGCCCCATCAATCTCAACAATATCACCAGAGGTGTTTCGTTTAATCGGTTTATAGACTACGTTAATAGATTGACTATCTATTCCGTACTTACTTGCGAAATATTTCTTTACCCTTGTTCTAGATTCTCTAGAATAGTTTTCTGGATAATCTGACCAATACACTTTTATCTTAGCGTGTTGTGGTATTTGTAATTTTACTAATCCTTTTTCTTGTTGTTCCATAAATCACTTGTATTTGAGCCGAAATATCCTTTTTTACCTCCGTATATATCGTCGTCTTCTTGTTTTGGTTTATTCTTTTCTACTTCTAACTCTTCTCTTAAGTTGTCTAACTCTTTGTCTTTCTCGTCTAAATCTCGTCTAAATTCGTCTAATTTTTCATCTAAGATATTTAATTGACTCAAACGGATATCTGTTGCTATTTCAAAATCAGATATACTTGACTTAAGTGTTTCTTTAACTTCTGTTAATTCGTTTTGTAAAATCTTATTAGCTTCATTGTCAGTAACAAATACCTCTTTTTCAACTATAACTTCTTTAATTACCTCAACTATCTTATCAACTGTTACTTCAACCTCCTTAATTACCTCAACTTGCACCTCCTTAACCTCGATTGGTTTCTCCCATGGTGTTGAGCCGTATTTTTCAGATGTAAATCCATTTGTAACCATCTTAATTACAAATTCATTAATATTAGGAATATCGTTAAGTCTACAATACTCCCATATTTCATCCTTTAATTTTTTAGTTAATTCCATTACTTATTTGTTAGCACTTCTTTACCCTCGTCAATATCATTTATTGAATCAATCTTGAATTGGTAGAAACCATAGTCAGTTTCAATATCATGTTCTTCATACGTCTTACTCGCAACGTCCCATAATAGAAACCCATGTTTACCTACGGTTTCACCAAAGTTTTGTTGAATTAGTGAAGATGGCATTACTATAGGAATACCTTTAAATCGTAATTCTTGTCGTTTATGAATATCACCACACATAACAATGTCATTACCTTCAAATATTTCAAGACTATGACCATGCTCTATTTCATAACCAATATCAGTTGTTGAACCTATAAGTGGTCCGTGAAATAATCCGATGTAAGTCTTGTCATTACCATAGTCAATTCTACCTTCTTCAATATTAGGTCTATCGCTACCAGTTACAATGGAATATACATCCCATACAATGTTGTTGTCAACATAACACCCAGTTTCAGTATAGTATTGTATGTTTAACTCAGGAAGTAATTGAACCATAGGTGTTATACTGTCAACCCTGTCTTTGTTGTTTTCAAGTAAGTCATGATTACCTGGAATAATTACGACTGGTGCTATTTTATCTAACTCCCTAAGAAACCAAGTACCAAGTATTAACAACTCATTAGATATCGTTATTTTCTGATGTACATAATCACCCGCTATAACTATTCTAATTTCTTCTCGCTCATATGGTTCTACTAATACTCTAATCTGCTCTAAGAACGTCTCAAAAGTGGTTCCATACTCCTCGTGCATCCTGAATGTTCTGATATGTAAATCAGCACAATGTATTATCTTCTTAATTTCCATAATTTACCCATTTAATAATTTATCTAAGTCTGTTATTCTTTTTTTCTCTCTTTCAATATCACTATACTTCTTAGCCATTACTTCTTTTATTCTTGGAAGTGGTGGCATTGTTAATACAGTATCACTAAATGACTTTGGTATTCTATACTCAGTCATAACACCTTCAGCAGTTAAGTGAACAATAATTCCACCCAATACCCTTATGTTCTCATATTTAGTACCCTTAAGCATATCAAGGAAAAGTCTAATGTATAATGGTAATTGAATCATGTAGTGAGATAATGCTGTATCCATATAGTCTGTGAATGGTGCGAGCATTGGTTCTGTATATGCGTGTACTTGGAAGTTCTTTGGTTTATTAGTTTTCCAATCGGAAATAACTACACCCAGGTCACCGTTCTTATCAAACATAATCCACATCTTATCTGGTTGACCTGTATATTCTAGGTCAGAACTACCTAATACCATCTCAGTATCTAATAGTACTGCACCCCTCCTGTGCATTTGTCTAATAAAATTATGACCAGCATCAATCATACGGTTACCGTCGGCAGTTTGTTGTTCGTCACATTCAAAATGTGGTTTCCTAACTTCTTTATATGAACCATACTCTTTAAGTAGGTCCATTTCGAGTAAGTAATGAACTCTAGACCCTTTATTGTTAGCGTAATCTGCAGTACCTACCCATTCTCTAAGTAATTCGTCTTGTTTTACGATGTCACCGTCACACATGTCTAGTGATTTATCAAGTGCTGGGAAGTCATTGTAAAATTGCTTAATAACTGTAGACACACTGGGGAAGTCAGTACGCATATTACCACTATTATCTCTAATGTAGTAAATATGGTCATCCTCAACGAATGTCAATTCCAGTTCTTCTTGCTTCTTTGTAATTAAATCACGAATCTCTTGTCCGATTTCTAATAATTCTTCTTTTTTACCCACTAATTTCTATTTAAGTACGAATATATGAATTTTTTATGTATATTTCAAGTATTTATAATAAAGATATGAGAAAGTTAATTAAAAAATTACTTAGAGAGTCACTATTGGATGAAGGTGCGTTTAATTCGTCACACTTGCCAGAAGGTACAGGGTTGTTCGCTAAGGAGCAGAATAGTAGTGAGTTAGTGTTGTTTAACCCTAGTACAAAACAAGCATACGCAATTATTAATTTTGTATACAATCCTAGTCAGTCAGACTTTCATTATGTCGTAGCGGTTGCAGCTGACAAGGGTTACGGACCACTTATTTATGAGTTAGCTATGATGTATGTTGAAAGTGAACATACTAACCTACTAACACCAACAAGAAGTGGTGATGTAAGGAGTGAGGCTTTTAACGTTTGGAAGAAAATGTATAATAGAGAAGATGTTATTAAAAAAACATTACAACCGACTGATAAAAACTTTAAGTATGATATTTTATTCCCTACTGATGAAGTTGAAGATGATGAAAGACAAGAAGCTTTTGATGAATTACTAGATAACGAAAAAGAGGCTCTAATTGTATTTAACTCAGGATATACTAAAGAACCAAGTAAAGGGTATTATGACTTATTGAGAATAGCACAACAATACGATGAAGATACTTATGAATTAGCGTCTAAGATTGGTGATGGATTATGGAAAGCATCTTATTAATTAATTAATAAAGTTTACTCTCTGGTATCTTTTCAGAACTCCTAAGCAATTTGATAATACCGTTGTTACCCTCTCTTTCAAATATTAACGATGGGTCAGTGTCTGCTGGTGGTGTACATAATTTTACCCTATCGTATAATGAACCAACATTTAATTCCTTGTATATTCTAACAGCGTCATCCTTAGCATCATCGTCTAATAAGATAACAACATTAGATTTAGCTTTCTTAAGTAATAATGACTTAAGTCTATCGTACATTGTCTTCCCTAAAAGAGGTATTGAGTTTGGTACTACTATGTGGTCAAACGCACCTTCAACTAAGTATATCGTTCCATCCCAGTTTATACTTAATTCATTAAATACAAATAATTGCTTTTCCACATCTGGATTTAAATACTTTGGTTTCTTCCATTTATCCCAAGCCCTTGAAACGAAGTAATTCAAGTCACCAAGTTCATCGTAAGATGGGATGATGACCCTATTATGGTATTGACCAGTTGTGGTGAAACCTATATCGTACTCATTAATGAGTTCGTCAGTTATTCCACGTTCTCTTAGGTATCTATAAACCTTTCCGTAGTTAAGGTCGTTATAATTTGATTCTGATATTTTCTTATACCCGATTGGTAGTTTTAAGTCTACCCTAACTACTTTAGTTTTATAGTCGGCATCTAGGTCGGTAGGTCTTACTATCTGATACTCTTTTAATATTTTATTATTACCATATCTTTTGATTAGATTAGATACACTACCGTACATGTTATTTTCAAACTTACAGACCCAACATTGATATATGTTTTTTTTGTAATTTAAAGCTAGCTTATGTTTACCGTCGCCACAACCATTGGCTAATCCTTTATCTTCAGCACAAGCTGGACAATCGAATTCTGTTTGCCCACTATCTTCATTGTGCTGATAACATTGACCCAAGAATGATTCTAATATATTAACTACTATTTGTGACATGTAGCAAATATACGTATTAAAGTTTAAATATACAAATTATAGTCAGAGATTGTTATGAAAATTAACTTTATTATAAATGGAGGTGGTTTATTTAGGCCAGATACCAGCTTTATTCATGTGTCCAATACAACATACGTATGCGTCGGTCATATCAAAATTCTCTACTTTTAATTTTTTATTCTTATCGTAAAGCCACGTTATCTGTGGTTCTAGGTCATATACCTTGTCAAATATAACTTGTTTTTTATCTATGTCAAACGGTAAGCCACCAAACAATACTTCTTTAGCTTTACTTATAGCGTTTTCGCTAAACATCTTACCTGCTCTAGTTCCTGTTCTTTTTGCCATTAATTCTGGAAAAGCGTACTTTCTAGCGGCGTATGATGATATAAATTCTGGTATAACACCTAGCATGTCATATACTGACCTGGATATCATTCCGTTAAATCTAAGAAGAGTAGCTACAGTGTTAACGTTATTAGAACGTAAAAGTGGTTCTTCGATAACAACCTTAGTTATACCGATATCAGCATATTTACTTAAGAATTCTTCTTCAAAAATCCTAGCCTTTTCGAAAAGCTCTTGCATCTTGTTTGATGGTTTAGGCTTTATCTTAGGTGTTACATGATGTAGTAATTTTAGATTACCACTATCACCCTCATCTTCAAATAAAGCAATACCGATTGTTTTCGTACTCACATCTAATCCGAGCAAAAATGTTGAAGTTTCGTCAGTTTTTTTCATAATTCCATTAAATATTATTTTAATTAAATATAATATATAATTTAGGAATGTAAAGTATTAATAGTCTATTGTTATATTAAAAGCTACAAAATCATTAGCTGATTTTTCGTATGTCTTATTTAATTTACCAATTGCGATAAGTGTTTCACTAGCGTCAAAAAGACCTACCTCAGTGATTCTGGGTGTGTCCCCTGCACTCCATGTCGTGTTGTTAGACACTCCGAACTCACCCCTGTTTGCAACGCATGTAATTGATTGAGATACTTTATTTCTAACAGTGTCAAAATTAATTGTTGTTCCAGTAGCTCCAGAATAACTAGAGTTAAATGAATTAACTATTGTTGGTTCTGTTATTACCATAAACCCCTTATCTAGGTAGGCGATACCAACTGGTTTGTCAGCAACCTTAGAGGTGTTTGAGTTTGTTGTGACGTTGTATAATTCTTTACCGTTAACACTAAATGCTTTACTTTGCGCATAACCTGTTGCCCAGCTCTTACTCGCGTTATTATTTGGTTTTTGGATAGTATCAGAGAAGAGCATGGCTCTATTGGGGCCAAATCTACTTATATTAAGAGATTTGTCGACTACTGAAGCGTCTTGGTTAGTTAATACAGTACCTGTATTTTCATAAGAACTATATATCGTATGCGTTGAAGCGCTGGTTTCTATATTAATCTTAATACTTTTACCATCAATTAATTCAGAGTATTCTTCAACATCAATACCTATTACAAGTATTTTTGTTTGAGCAATACCACTAAATGCTGTTTCTTTTAACCCACCTTGATTAATTGTAAGACCAGTGTATACATTTAACTCTTGTGGTGTTATTGGTAGTCCGAATGAATAGTATAGATTTGTAAGTCTGTTAGTTTGTATATCATGAAGTGAGACTTCGTTTTGTGTAATTACACCACCACTAAAATGTGATGTGTTATACCCAAGATGTTCATGTGATGTACTAACAGATATAGATGCTATATCAACGGGTTTCTTATCAGTGTTAGCATTATAGTTAAGGGTACTTCTAAGTATGTAGTTACTACCGCCGTTACTGACGTCTTTACCGTTATAGTTTCCAGATACAGCTGGAACTTCACCACCAGTTAACCCTGATAGTGTAGCGTAATATGCATCTGAATCACCAAGACTAAATGTCTTAATCAAACTATTTGTACTAGTGATTAATCTTGTTCTTCCTTGCGGTGTTAGTTTCGCAATTAATTCGTAATTTGTTGTATTATCTAAAAATCCCATCTATATATTTGTTTTTAAAAGTCAATTCTATCTTTTTTTATACCCCTATTTATGTAACTACATAATGGTTGTAAGTTGGTGTGATGATTTAATCTAACCACATCAGAAATCTATACTAAGTTCTAACATTACCGTATTTCCACTACTTAATTTGACTGGTTTACTTAATTTACCAATCATTACTAATGAATTATCATCATCATAAATACCAATTTCAGTTACTCTAATATCTGGAGGGTTTGCTAGACTGTTGGGTCTGCTTGGATTTTCCGTGGTTTTAAAATCGTCCGCTGATAAATTGATATTAAATACTGTCTTAAATATTGTAGCTCCAATGTAAGTTTCTAAGTTGCCGTAGAAAAATCTTTCATCACCAAACTGAAGTTTTTCAGGTGAACTATTTGTTGCCATTTCTAATGAGTCTATAATACTGAACGTAGTTGAACTTCCTGATACCGTAGCATCTATTAAGAATCCGTTTGTTGTTGGGTTTTGAATCTCTAACAACTTAGGGTCTATTGTTTGATTAGCTACTGTCGTTATAGCGGTACTAGTAAAGTTATGAACTTTCCATGCGTTTGATAGTGGTCTATCATCAGAGTTTTCCACTATTTGATACAACACTTTGAACTCCTTAGCTGAGAATCCCATTCCGTCGTAACCAGATTTTTCTTCTTTTCTCATATAGGGTAGTAAATCAATGTTTTCAATATTGAATTCAATATCCTTAGTACTTGACGTGTTGTTTTCAATTTTTGCGTAATATTGACTAGGTAGTGTAGTTGTAAGACCAACACCACTAGTGTTTTCAAATGTATATGTTATATACATTGTTTTATTTGTTGCTAACACACCAGCAGTTATACCGCCAGATGGGGCCGAAAGTTTAGCCTTAAGTGCTGGAAGTGTCCAGTTTCTATTAGACTTGTAGGATGTCGCTGCAATAATTTCGTCATCTTCAAATATCACAGTTTTTAACTGTGGAAATACTCTACCTACAACTTTTTCAGTACCACTTACTAATGAAGGGTCTTCAATTAAGTCTACATATTCTAAATCAGAAGTTCCGACAAATTTTGTAACCCCTGTAGCTATAAATTTCATACCCATAGTTGTACCACTCTCTGTGCTGTAGTCTCTTCTGTGATACATTAGGTCTGGCAACTGTAGTGAAAGTGTCTTATTACTAGCCCCGTCAATAAAAAAGAACTCTCCGTAGTAATTAGATATTGTATTATTCGTGTAGTGTAGTATTGATATTGATTTCTTAGCGTCATCTATTACTGATTCACCTGGATTAGCACAAATGTCGTTTCCAATTTTATCACCAACACAATCAACTTCAAAGTAAGGGTATTTCTGACCTAAGTAATCGTTAGACCCGAATTTCTCAAAACTCTCGTTTGGGGTTGCTGCTATTCCGCTGTACACACTTGTACCAGTCATACCTGCTAGGTTTTCACACCAAACAGCATTTTGATTCCAGATAGGAACGTCACCACATGATACATCACAACACCCAGCAAAATCTAGCGTGTTGCTATTCCAATATGGTGTTGTAGTCTCAAATCCAAAAGCGCTGTATACCTCACCACCTGGGTAGATTAGTATTTGAGATGTAGCTGATGAAGCGCCGTTACTTGGTAATTCTCTGTCAAGAATGGCAGATTTAGATGCACCTACACCTGTGATTTGTTCTATCTTATACCATAAGTTTGGTACTGGTGTCGCATTTTGATTCAACGAAAGACTACCTACTGTATCATTACCTACCTTAAGTAGGATGTAGTCACCAATATTAAATGTGGCTCCTGTACCAATCACAAGTGTTTTACCACCAGAAAGTGCTACAACTGTACTAGTCCCCTGACTGTAAGTACTTGAGGTGTAGGTGATGTGTGTTGTACCATCACCACTAAAAAATCCTCTATCTTTTGCTTCATTATTAACAATCGCTTTAATAGTGCTAATTTGACTCGAATTTAATAAATTTAAGTTGTTATTATTGTTACTATTTGCCGTAATATATGACTTAATGTCTGGTTGTCTATCAACAGGTCTTAATATTCTACTACTACCTGAAAGTGAAACGTCTGTAGTAGAAGTAGGTAAATCATATATCTCCTCTCTATCGTAGTTGATTTCTGAATCACCTATACCCCATGACGTGAAGTTTAATTGCCCTTGTGCTAACTTTTGTCTACCAGTTTCGGTTAACTTTATGTTAACGAAGGCGCTTGTGTTATTAATTATGTAGCTCATATCTTATAAATATAGTTTATTCTTATTTTAATAATAAATACTAAAAAATAAATGTTTAGTAGCTATTATTTACATTTGTTTGTAATATTATGTCTGAAGTCTCACTATATACTGAAGTTTTAATTGTCTCACCACACAATGTTGTAAAATTCTTATCGTTTTTAACCCTATAATATTGTTTATCACCAAGACTACCTACTAAATTTACTATAACACTATAACTGGTTTTACTAGTTATATATAATGTGGTAGCTGAAGATACTATATTTGTGAAGTCTTTGTCACTTGCGATTTCAAGGGTGAAGATTCCGTTAACATCATTAGGTGGTGTATCTATTAACCAACTAACATTTATCGATGTTCCGTATTGATTACCCGTTACGTTTGAATTTGTATTATAATACACGTTTATTATATCGTTAGGAATTAAATAACCTTCTAATATGATTCTTTTAGGATTGGTTATTGACTGATAATAATCTATATTAATAGCTAATGAAATACCATTAAGCGTTAACCCTATATCATTGTTTGCTATTGGGTGCATACTGATGAATACTTCATATTTACCAGTGGTGGTGTTGAAGTAAACTACGTTATCACCTTGATTATCAGTAACTCCGCTAATTATTGGTTTGTCTATGTCAAAAGTATCAGACTTAACATTATTACCTAGGTCGCTACTAGTGTATGCGTAGGTAATAATGTCACCGCTGACCGTTGCGCCAGATAATAGCACGGTATTAGTTATAAAAGTACCACTACTGATAACACGTATAGAGTAGTCTAGGTCTGGTGCCAGTGTGATGCCGTTTAATGATATTATGTAATCACCTGGACTAAATGGTAATAGAAATTCTGTTTTAGCCCCATCTAGTATTTCACTACTTACCGTTAATGAACCTATCGGATTTGTAGTAGTATCAGTTGGTGTTAATCGAGGCGTGTCAGCGTTAATAAAGGCTATAAAGTAAAAGTCTCTAGTTGGCTGGTATAATCCGAAAGATTCGCCAGCTGTATCTGATATTGTAGAGTATTTATAATTTAATTTACTAGCGAATTCAGTACATATATCATGTATGTAATGACCTTTAACTAAGTATTGACCATCTGGGTTTATAGTATTTGCCGTTATTGAGGTTGTAAACGCACTTGTCCCGCTAATACTAGACCATTCGTAATAGTCTGAGGTGAACACAGGTACGTTGTTAAAATAACCTAATTCTGGTATAAATTTATATATATCATATTTAAATAACGTATTTGCCGTTTCAAATGATTCGGTGTTTGCTGTAAAGTCAAATGCTAAATCAAATGTTTCAGTTTCACCTGTCAACACATACACATTACTATCATTTATAGTTATACCGCTGAAGTCTAAATCACATACTGTTTGTTTTGTTTCACAACTTCCAGTAAATACACATTCTATAGGTGTTTCTTCAATTAACGTACAGACTGGTGTACCAGTACAAGTGTTTAACGAATAACCAGATGGACATGTATACCCAACCGTTGTACCTAATTGGAAATTAGAACCTATTTCATCATTAGTAGTGAAAATTAATCCTGTTTGACCTATCGAAGTGGCCGCCATTAAGTTTTCTTTAGTTTCACTGTAAATTTCAGCACCAAAAGACATATCATCCCCAGCATTTTTACCTTCCATCTCAATTATATTAAGTCCAGAAGACAGTGTTACTGGTATCATGTGCCACACACCCCAATTAAGAGGGCCGTTTAGAGTATCACCTAGTAAGATTTCCTCACCATTTAACTTAAATTTAAAGTATTGGTCGCCTGCTATACCAATATAATAAGTACCAGTAGTGGGTATGTCTATACATTTTGAGAATCCCACCCATTCGGTTGACTGGATTGAAGTTTTGACACCAACACCATTATTTAACCTACCAAATGAATCGTCACCTGATATGAATTTTCCCCAAAAATCATTAGTAACATTATCTACAGAAGTTACCACAGGGCCTCCGCTACTTCCTTCGTGGAGAGTGTTTGCGGGCCCACCATGTCTATATAATGGTAGTGTTAATCCGTCCAGTGATGGCCAAAAATAAGCTCCAGCTCCCCCGTATCCAGAATCTGTGTCACCAGCTATTGAATTAAAAGCATTTCCGTTATATACTGCTGACGTAGTAGTTATTTTTTTACATATATCATTAGCAGTCGTTGACGTATATCCAGCTGGACAACTACATGATGTAAACCCAGTAGTATTACCAGTTACAGGGCAGTTTTCGTCATAATCTAACTTAGTGGTTAACTCTAATTTTATATTTTCAAACCTAACTTCTTTATCTATTGTAAATTCTGTACCACTAAACGAATAGTCATAATTAAGTGTATTGAATGCAGTCACTACCGAGCCGCTAAAGGTAGTTATATCGATAACTGACCCAGTAAGGCTAGTTGAGCTGTATATCTCATTAGAATACTTTAAAACATCATCCTCGTATACGTTGGTTACCCAATTAATACTATTAAAACATGAACCCGATAATGCACTTGTTTCGAAACATTCAGTAGTTCCTGTAAATAAATCGTTATATGGTACACCACTAATACTACATGTCACTTCGGGACAGTTAATACTACTTGCACCACTCATTGTAAATGATGGTCTGTTAAATATGCATATATCTGAACTTGTCTTTACTACTGGACCCGCAAAGTTTCTGTCACATTTCCCATTTTGACTATATATTCTCTCTTGGTAACTCATTAATACGAAATTTGTAATTCAATAAATTCTCTATTATTATTTATAGTTAAACCTATATCTCTATTCTTATTTAAATTGGTTGTTTCAGTAACTTTTTTATAATTTTGTATAAAAACCTCTAAGTGTCCTATTTTGAACCAATCTTCGTAACCAAATGAAGCTTCAGTAAACCTTATAACTTCAACATTGCTGCTTATACTGTCTGACACTTTTCCTACTATATTTTTTATTAATACTGGCATATCTATAAATAGTGTTAACTTGGGATTATTGTACCGTTAATATCAATCGTTGTAACTTCCCCTAAAAAGTCGCTTTCACAACCAGTATCCTTTATCCAAACTCCGTTACATCTTGTAATCGATGGTTGTACCGTGATTAACCCAGATGTTGTTCCAGTTGTTGAGGTAGGGTTAGGTAGTACTTGGCTAATTACACTAACCTCATAATCACTCGCTAATGGTAGTGTTGTAGGTGTTGTGGTACCAGTTGCCGTTGGTGATGAAGATATTGTTGTTGGTAGTGACGTTGTTCCGCTAGTCGGTATATTACATAAGTATAGATTACCACGTTTGTAATTAAATTTCTGTTGGTCAAAGACTGTGTTCTTGTAGGCGTATGTTGAACCCCATATCGTTGTAGCGGGTACAACTTGCTCTATAAGGTCAATCCAATAGTTACCAACAGTTTGACCGAATTTATCCATATCAGAGTAGTCGTACTTAGAGCTGTCAATTCCGCAGAATTCCACTGAACGAGTATTGTATCTATCGTAAAGCATTCTTAGTGTTGGATAACTACTAATTGTTTGTCTATTTTTAACATCAATTAATTCACTACTTAATATATTAGTGAATTCATTAACTGTGTCAATTTGACTAAGTTCAGTTGTTAATACGTCGTCTAAGTCAATACACCCGTTATCACCGCACTTACTATAAACACACTTGTTAGTGTTTTTATCCCAAGTTGCACTTGGATATGTATTAATACCCTGATTAAATATATCAGCATATATTTCAAATGTGTCGTCAATTACTTTGCAACATGTCTCATTTACTTGACTTGATACGTTTTCTTGTGTATTTGTTGTTCCACTAACCCATTTTGATATATAAACCCCAATAGTTCCATTGTTTTCTTCTGTAATCCAAAACCCGTCAAACGATGTTGTTGTACCTGTACCTAGGGCGTAGGCTGTCCCGCCGTTTATTACGTTAATAGGTTTTAATGTTGTAGTGGTTCCGTAATTATTTACTAGTGTAGCTATATCGTTACATACAAAATCTGTTGTAGTTGTAGCCGTTGTAGCTTCATCTATTGAGCAGCTTGATGCGTCATTTACACTTATTAATGAAGGTAAAAGTGATAATTCAATTGTCTTGTTTTCGTAGTCCTTAACAATTAGCGGGAATCCGTCACAAGGACAGTATTCGTTTAATTGTTTATCTTCCCTCGTAACCTTCTCAATCTTGGTACACGTTACAGAGCCGAATGTACACTTGTCTAGCGAGTAACCCACTGGACATGAATAAGCACTAAGTTCACCTAAGTCAAAAGTTTGCCCTACTCTGTCGATAGTACTAAATACTCTAACTGAATTAAGTTCACTCTCGAATCTAATGTTTTTAAGTTGAGACTCACTAGCGTCATATATTTCACAAACAAACCCAGCTATTCCGATAATGTCGTTATAACCTTCTATTTCTATTATGTTTTTACCAGCAGATAACTTAATACCCATGACTACGTAACTTTGAACACTTCTTGAGTAAGAAATACTAAAGTTGTTGTGTATACCAGCATCGTGTATTGGTGCCGTATCTGGGTTTATTAAGTACTCTCCGTTAATTTTTATTCTTGTTTTATCATCAGCGGCAAACCCTATTCTGTATAGTTTTGTCTCGCTTAGTTCAAGACAGTAGGATAATCCAATCCATTCTTGTATTGGGAGTGTTCCTGGGTTAGACCAAACAGAAGCGTTTAAAAGCCTACCAGCCTTGTTAGTGCTTGTTACGTTATTATACGTTGAAGCTGATACTGAGCCGTTTGTACCACCCCAGAGTATGTTGGGGTTAAATAAATCAGAAATTATATCCGCATTGTTTTTACCAAACTTACTCTTAATACCACTAAAGGCGTCAGGTGAAGAATATTGTAATGTTCCGTCTGAAAATTTATTAGTACCGAAACCACTATGATTTAAGTAATTTCCAGATGAATCTGTTAAGTAGTCTGTATTGTAGTAAGGTCCTGTCCAATTGTCTTTAGTCGTACCTGTCCAATATATTGGCCATTTTTTGTCCGTTATATCTTCAACAAAGATAGTACCTCTAGATAAGTAGTGTATCGAGTTAGTTAAACCAACACCAGGGCCTACCGTATATGTCGTGGCACTACTTGTGGCAGCTGTTACTGTTAATTCTGTACAGCTATCTCCGTCAACATCTAAAGTGTACCCAGAAGGACAACTAAATGAATTGTATGTTTCCCCGCTAGAAATACATCCTTCAAGGATGCAGTTATTGTCTGATACGTAACACCAAACATCTTTTTCAACTGCTCTAGACGGACTTAGATTTAAATCTACCTCTTTAGTGTTAATTACAAGTTTGTGGTGGTTAGTGTTGTATTCTGTACCTCTGTATTTTAAATCAAAGAATCTTTTATCCGCTGTTTCGTTAGAAAGCCATGTTTTTTTATTATCAGTAACTTTGACTAGTTCAAACTTTGGTGGTTCTGATATGAATTTTTTTACATTATCAACCTTAGTACATACTTTGTTCATTTTAATCCTATCTAATAGGATTGTGAAATCTACACAGCTATTCTTTATAGATATTGTAATGTTAATATTTCTATTTTTTATCGCATCTAAAACTAGTTCGTCAGTAATAGTAGTTTCGTAGCTCAACCAACATGATTGATACCACCCAGTTAACTCGTTGAATGTTTCTAACTGCTCTTGTTGGCTTGACGGTAATGCGTTCGTCTCTAAATATTGATTGAATAAATCTGTAACTAAATTATCCCTAATTTGCGTACATAAATCAGCATCACTAGTTAGCAGTTGACTTTCTGCAAGTGTTGGCATAAGTCCCGTATCACCAGTAATTATTATACCCGTCTTACCAGATGTGGAGTCAATATAATTATATAAGTTATCGGTACCAATATCCATTAATGTCTCTTCATAAACACTTGTAAGTATTCTTGTTGAACCCGTGCTTTCTACTTCAATTGTGAACGCAGTTTCAAATTGTTCAAACATATCGATATACGTATTACATAACCCTGGGGCTAGATACGGTACAGGTGTGATAGTCCCCGTTATACCAGTAATAGAATTTCTTAAGGATTGTAACTCAATTTCACAGTTGATTAGTAAAGGTGTGTATTTAGTTATAATATCTTGTGCTATTTGTCTATCATATATAGAGTAATCACATACACTTGTATGATAATCTCCTGGATTTGGCTCACTTTCAATAAATGACTTAACTTGTGCATTAGTGTAGGTTGTTGTGTCAGTACCGTAACTAGCTGACCACGTACCACCTGTCACAACCGTAGTTTCCCATTCCAGTTTACCGAGGTCTGTTAAGCAATAAGTTACCACGTTTGGGTCAAAAACACCATAAGCTAATGGTGGTAGATTACCTCCGTAGTACAACGATGGGTTAGTTGGTATAATTGTACCGCTCGGTCCTACTATCCCTGGAGCTAAGTATTGAATAACATAAGGTACTGAGTTTGCGTTATCCACTATATCTTGGTAGAAGTCACATTCCGTACTCACTGTGTTTGCGGATGACTCTAGTTCATCTAAAGTCATTAAAGTAGTAGTACTCGCATTAGTTAACCCAATAGCGTTAGCTTTAGCTTGGAGCAACTTTTCACATTCAAATACGAATAAATAATCAAAAGAAACCTTTAGTTCGCAAGTTTCATTAGGTTCGACATTAAAAAGTGTACTTGAATTTCCTTCTGGATTTAATACAACTTTAAATAATTCGGAGTTGTCTAGCGCCCATGTGCATTTCTGAGTTGTAACGTCAAACGTATAACCTAATAATTCACAACATGGTTTTGTTTCATGAGTGGTTATAGGGTTTTGCACCACAGTACCATCAGGTAGTGTGGTTGGTGGTTCGTATAGTCCAACGGTACCACCAGATAGTTCAATTATTGTGTACCCGTCGGCTTCGTAAGAATCTTTAGTTCTACAATTATTACTATATGAGGTTATTGCTGGCATTAAATAAGTTTATTATAATTATTAGTTAATATAATTTATTTTAAAAAATAGTAAATTATATTTCATTATATTATTAACATATTATATTATATCTTTATAGCATCCGATTATATCTCTAGCTCTTTTTTCGTATAGTTGGTATATAATATTTGTTTTAGTTGGGTTGTCAGTAAACACCTTAACACCGTCAGTATTAAGTTTACAACCATACCCTTTTTCACCCGTATATGGGTCTGTAATTAGTTTGTAATCAATAGTATAAAGACCTACTGGACAAAAACCTGTGTCAGTGTTAACTACCCTTTGATTACCTTTAGGGTCTATAAATTTTAAATAATATCCAGAATCAATTAATTCCATATTACCTATTGTAGGACCCGCTAATACCCATTGACACGATAAGGTAGAACCTACACCCCTTTTTACTGAATCATGAAACGGTATCTGAGTACTTACTAAACCAGTTGAATTTGTCGGGACACAAAGGTATCCGCAGTTGACTAATTCCCACTGCATAGTACTACCCGTGGTACCTGTACTTGTGTTTACATATTCTTCATGATAAAACGGTTTACTACCTGCCGCTAGTGCTTCACAGCAGTTTGGATTTAACCATTTAGTTGTGTTAGTGTGTGTATTTGATACTGCTCCGTTAGGTTCGTATAGTTCAAACTCTACTTCAAAGTAATTACCATCTGTAGTAGGACTTGTAGAAGGGTCTACTATGTTTTGACCTAACGAACCTTCTTCACATTTCTTATCTTTTTGTAGTTTAGTTAAACCTGTGAAGTTATTAGTTATTTCAATTTTTAATGCTTCATCGTCTTCAGGTATGTCACATCCACAATCTGTTTGTTCTATTTGAGGACATGGGTCTTTTATTATAGAAGCTTCGGCTGTTGTACCAGTTAAAGATATACCATTATCGTTCTGAAGTGTAATAAATGTAGCACCACTATATTGATTAAATAAACCAGAATTATAATTTGTAAATAACTTTGTGTTATTTGTTGTAATAGTCGTTGATGTAAGTGTAAACGGTGTGAAGTCTGGAATTATATTTTCTAATTGATTAATATATTCCTTTCCTCCGTCGTAAGGCCCTACGTGTGGGTTGTTACCATTAAGTATGTATTGTGTTGCCGCTTCACCACCAGTTTGCCTATACCATTGCCCTCCCTTTTGAAAGTACATATTTGGTGTGTCTCTAAAGAATTTAGGGTATCCCTCATCATCTACATTATATAAACTTATATCGTCATCTAGATTATTAGCTTCAAGTGTCGCGTAAAATAAGTCCATATCAATTGGTGCTTTAGCGACATATACGTGTTCGTCGAATTCAATAAGACCGTCTGGAGCACCTATTAATTTAAAGAAAAATTCAATTGTTTTTCTAGTACCTTTAGATTTCCAAATCCAAGATGAATTAAGTATAAGTCTTCTCCATAACTCAGTCTCAGCTTCAACTGGTGTTAATCCTCTACTTTGCCCAGCATAAGTTCTAGCACCTACATTTAAATATGAGTTAATTAAATCATTTTCTATTATCGAACTTGTTAATTCCCAACCTAAGACTCTAGCTAAGTATTTAACTAGTTGGTCTGGTGTGTTTTTTTTCTTATCGTATGTTACAACGTTAGCAAATGATATACCGTCAATATATTTTTTTATCTCGTCAAATTCCCTACCATAAATCTTTAGAGTTTTATTCATTTTTTGACCAGCGGTTTCTTCCTCACTACCTTCACAGTTTGGTACCGTATCAAAATCTGATATAGCGCCAGCCGTTAAAAATCTAGTCATAAGGTTGGTTTGAATACCATCCTTACTGTTAGCGATTTCTATTAAATTACCAACAAACCTAACGTATTCAGCGGTGTTGTAGTCTATATTGTATCCGTCAGTTACTGGCCACGTTAGTGTTTTATCTGTAATCGTGACCGTGCCATCATCTTCTTCTTTATTGTATTTATACGTTGATGTGTATTTAGGGACTGTAAGTCTATTTAATAGGTTATCTTCATACTGACTTATAGTGTTAAAAAAATATTCTTCAATTAGTTTATTTGGTTTTATATGGTAAGTTGGGGTACTGTTTGTTGAGCCGTTAAACCCAAACGGGTCACCTTCTACTTCTAGTTTAATCGTGTCGTTACTAATACTGTTTGCACCTGAGAAACCTAATAACTTATATTCGTTACTATTGATTAATACGACGTAGTCAGCGTAAGTAACTGCTAAATTTCTAAGTTTATTTTTTTCATTAAAAGTATTTAGTATTGTTCCATTATTTAAAATATTTATATCAAATTTATTATTAATAAAGTTAACATCAATGTTAAATGTGGCTCTGTTTAAGGTTGGATTATAACTATAGTCCAACACAGTGTCACCTGCAATAGTATTAATGCCATCACTTCTTAATGGTTCTACATATAGTGATGCTGGCCAATTCGTTATTATGTTCTCAAGACTAACTCTAATGAATTCTGTAGCAGAACCGAAATATACTAAATCACATAGGTTAGTATTGTCTAGGTTAAGTGTTGTGTTGATATTGTTATTCAATATTAACTTACTAGAATCAGTTGTCAAGTTGTAGTTATCTAGGGAGTAAAAATCACTAAACTTCTTAGTACTAAAAACTCTAGTAAGTCTTCCTCCGTAATTTGTTGTAGTTACAAAATTACCGAACGTAAATACAGACGTTTCTCCATCAGAACCTTCGGTTTGCTGATTACCTACTAATCCGTCACTAAAGTTTCTGTACTCGATTCCTCCGTTATAGAATACCCTTTGTGCGTAACCTGTTACACTTACTGTATTGTTTTGACTCATTTAATTATGTGTTTGATACGTCGTTGAATCCTTTTGTGAAGTCAATGTTATTAAGTCTGTTTTCTTTAATTTCAAATAATGGTTTACCAGTAAATCTATCTTTAATCTCGTATAGGTTGTATTGTTTGTAAATCTCGTTAGTGAAGTTGTATAACGTATAAATACCATCCTCAAGACTCTTAGCTTGATTACCAAACATTCCAATTGCAAGACTTTCGATATCATAATCAACTATCTCTACTTCCATCATAAATGGTGAGAAAAATGTATTTGTGATTATAATTTCTTGGTTTGGTGAACCAATAAACGGAAGTGCGTTTGGATTCACATTTGTTGGTGCTGATGGAGATAGCGTACAAAACGTAAGTGTTGAGTTGTCATTAAATCGATATCTAATAGCTTTCTGATTAACGTTTGTTAAATTTTGATTAATAGGTTCTGTCCTATTATTAGAAGTTATTATTCTAAAAAAGTTTTTTATTTTTCTATCAGATGCCGTTGCGTCAGTATTAATATACTCAACCCTATAACCAACTAGATTGTTATTTTCAAATGCACCAACACTTTCAAAAGTATTAGGGTCTGAGGTGTCTAATACGATACCCTTTATGTCAGGGAAAGCAGATAATACACCACAATCTACAATCTTAGTTCTAATCTCCCTAGGTTTAAATGTTATAGTATAAATACCTTTAGTCCCAAATTCACTGATAGGTAGTCTAAGTGTGTATAACCCGCTAAAAATTTCAAACCCAGACGTATTGTTTGGGTTGTTTATCTGTATTAGGTTAGCTGAATCTAAACTAAATATTTTTGTGTTAGATGATTCTCTATTTGCTGAATAAAAGACTGTCATTTCTACGTCACTTGGTAACATATCTGCAGGTCTTATTGTACCGTAAACTCCACTTGCCATTTTAAATTATTTTTATTTCTTTATTATAAATATCAATCTTTTTGTAAATTATAGAAACCATTTCTATAATTTATTAATTCTGTCATATTCCTTATCTCACTAAGTTGCATATGACTCTGGATAACAGACGTTCTACCTCTGTCGATAAATAAATCATTATATACTGTAGGTGATGATGTTATACCAAATAAATAGTCTTCTTTAATTTCTGCAGATAAGTGAATGTTAGTTTCGTTAAGTCCTTCAGAGTTGTAGTGAATTTCAGTAAATGGTATTTCGTAATTACCAAATATTGTCCCAGTTATTGTTCTAGTTTCACCAGTTTTAGTGATATAATAAATACCTCTTTTTGTGATTGGTAATGATGCTAGTTCTGTAGGGTCCGTATCACCATCAATTAAATAAGTTATTGGATTTAATTCATTATTTGATATAACCCTAGTTCCAGCCAAAAATGGTACTGATTGATAATCCTCAGCGCTAATATTTCTTTCTATGTCAAAATTTGGTTTATATTTTAAATTAGCGTCATACGACACTACTGAGTCTAATCTGTTTTCTGTTAGCCCAGTAACCTGCATAGGTAGTGTGAAGTATTGGTTAATCATTTTATCTGGATATCTTGTATTGGGGTAGCCACCTCTTTGTGAAAAACTTGTCGTAGCACCCGTCATAAAACTGAATTTGTATCCATTAAGATAAATTTCACTCCCAATTTTTATTAACTTAGTGTAGTCGACTAGTTTTGTTGTATTATTCGGTGGTGTACTGTTGGACCATTTAGGTATAAATGGTAGTTCAGTAGAAATACCCATATCGTCAGTATCTTGTATGAAAAAAATATTAATATTAAAGGTACTAGCAGTCATCCGACCCCAGTTGGATTTTTCCCTGCTCGTGTAACTATCTAGCGATATTTTTCTTTTTATAATCTCCATTACGTTGTACTTGTTTGATATAACTCTATATTATAACCATAGTTAACTCCTGATGTGTCGAGTACGGGTGTCACATTGTTTGAGTAGTCCGTATCTATTTTGTAAAAATAACCATTAATATCTCTTATTAATATATATCTAGTATATAGGTTATTTTTAATAATAGGTATTGTGTTCATAGTTGTCAACATGAGCTTATCAATTGATAAGTTGGGGTTATTTGAAGACATTAAACCTGTTGAAATACCATTCTTAGCGTTATTAAATTTAGCCTTCATGTAAAGATACTTAGGTGGTAGTGGTTTTGGTAGTATTTCATCCTTAAAATGATATAACGAAAACCCTTCTCCGTTTCTAGTTCTATCCAATACTGTATTACCTAGTTCAAACTTTAACTGATATGTTTTCGGGTCAGGCGTGTTACCTTGACCTGCTAGTGCAAGGTCAACTTGACTAAATTTAGGATACAATGTAATGAATGATATAAGACTTTGGGTTGTTGATATGTCACTGTCGTAAAAATCAAGGTTCAAGAATGTTTTAGTGAATGCTTTCTTTTTAAATAAAAAGTCATTATAATCAAAACCTATATCTGACCATAAATTTGATACCCTTTTAACCGAACTTTTAGAAGCGGTTGAATTTATTAATGCTAAGTTTGATGAAGTAGGTGGTATGTCAATAACAAAGACAGTGTCTTTTTTCGTTCCACCAATTAACCCAAGTCTTTTAACTAAAAACTCTTTGTTGAAAATATTACTTAGTGGACTTAATATTACTATTTTTTCACCTAACTTTAAATTATGCTTTTTTGACGTTTCAATAGCCGTCGCTGTTGTTGTCGATATTGTTGGCGGTATGGTACTTATATCTAAACTTGTAAATACTGTTAGTGATGCACTACTTATTTCTGAACTTTCCGTTTCTAGTAAGTTAACATTATATATTATATCGGTTACCATTGTTGTACCAGTTGTTGTGGTATTGTCGCAAATAGGTAGTAACTTTATTTTTTCATAATCATATATAACGTTAACGGCTTTGTCTACCTCAGTTTCTACAAATTTAGTTTCAATAAGTTCTTGTTGCCCAGTAAGACCTTGGTTTTGACCCGTAAATAAGTTTATTGTCTGACCCGTAGTTCCGCTAAGTTCTGAATTAACTATCGTATATTTATTAACAAACATCTTGTCCTTTTTTTATTATAAAATTATCTGTGAGTCCGTCACCTCTTGGGTCAGGTGGGTCAAATGTACCACTTCCACTTACATTACCCTGATAATATAAGTCGTACTGACCGAATGGGTCTTGTCTTGTAGTCATAAAGCAAATATTTTGATGTAAATAGTGAGTACCGTTAGTGAATGGGTAGTTTAATTCTTCACCTTCACCATCATAAACACCAATATCTAATAAGTCTCTCCATAAGTATCTTCCATCGTCAATACCTAAGTATTCACGATAGTCTGGAATACCACCTGTTTTCTCATCACCTTGTTCTATATATAGTGAAAATTCTCTAATTTTAAATAGATGATGAGGATTATATAAATATCCTTCTCTTCTAGGACCTTTGGCTAATGTACTTGAATTTGCATCTTCCCTATTCTTAGTATTAAATCTATGGAGTACATTTGCTAATTTAGTTTCTTTAAGTGTGAATCTATTATATTCAACAACATCACCATAAAACCAGTCTTTATCTACAGTTATATTGTTTTCATCTGGTAGTGTCTCATGACTATTGAACCCAGTCCAAGATGTTGGCCCGTCATGAATCCTTCTGACATTGCTTAACTTGGTGTCTGTTAGGTTTCCTTCTATAAATTCTAAATCTAATCCTGATTTTATCGGACCAAAAGTGTTGTTACTATTAGTTTTTATAAAGGTGACGTATATTTCACTAAGTGGTCTACCTAGGTTATCTCGTCTTTCAATACCTAACTCGTCATACCTAACGTCAATGTCTTCGTTAATAATAAATTGATAATTTATATCACTAAATATAGTTCTACTAAACCCTAATGGATACATTTCATAATCACCCTTATTAGTTAACATCTTCTTAAATTTTCTTAAGTAATAGGTTGATGGTTCACCGCTAACTAATTTTTTCATTCTAGCGCTACTATTAATAATACCAGTCGTAACTGGTATTATATCTATTACAAAGTAATTGTTTAAATAATCACCATTGTCAAGACCTAGTCTTTTTACTGTGTGGTCTCCGTTATAAGTTGAGGTCATTCCAGTTAGTCTAACCCTGTCACCGTTTTCAAGTCCATGTTGCGTACTCGTACCTAAAGCTACCATTGTTTTACCTCCAACTGTAACTGCTGCTGCTGAAGTGATTAACAACCCACCTTTAACAACTGTATGACCACTATCACTAGCGTATGGGTACGTTACCGTTAGTTCCCAGTTTTTGTCAATACTTGAGTTAAGGTCAAACCTGTCTCTACTTGGTTCAATGTCAGTGAATTCACAAAAACCAGATTTCGTGATATCTGGATTAGAAAAACCAAACCAACCTTCTTTTTCGTCTAGATAAGTGTTTAATGATTGCTGGTATGTTAAATCTACACCCCCTATTGGGTTAGCAAATGTGGCGGGTGATACAGAAGAACTTGTTTGGTCTTTTGTGAAGAAATTTAGATTAAACACATCTAACCCGTTACCCACATTAGGGGTGCTGTCACTAAGTGATGAAGTTGTGATAATCGGTTTTGTAGTTACGTTCATTAGTGGGTTACTAAATAGTGGAGAAACCGTACCTTGTAACCTATATAGTGACGATTTATTACGTTCTTTATTAAATTCAACACCTACATCGACTATATGATTTATCTCCCCAACGGGCAGTAATTTTCTTTCACTATTGAAACCTACTTGTAAAAAAGTATCTTGGTTTATGTCGTCTTTAGTGAGATTTTCCCTTAATTTATATTTTAACCTATTTCCCATATCTTAAAGTAACTAATCTAATATATAATAATCTTGCATTACCATTACAAATTCAGTAACAAGGCAACCATTACCGTTTTTATCCTTAACCTTAATTGTGTACATTATAGGTGCCGCATTAATATAATTACCAGAGTCATCAGTTGTTTGAGGTAAAGAAGGTGGAAGATTAAATACATCATTTGATGCGGTAAGTGTTTTTGGCCCTTGCGCTGGTGTCGTACTTGACCCTTCGTACCATTCTACCACGTAAAGATAAGTATCAATCCCGCTTGAAGTATCAGTATTAAATATACCACCACTAACAGTAGCTGTAATTATACCTGAACTAGTGTTAGCGTTTAACACTACTGAAAGATGAGTATCTGGTGAAAATACGTCAACAAGTTGACTTTTAGTACACCCACTTACATCTGTAATTATAACCTCATATGCATCAGGACCAATCCCTTGCTCTAAACCAGAACCTCCATTATCGAATGTAACGTCGGCGCCAGTTAATGACATAAATGAAACATTTGTTGTGTATGGTCCTCCTGACCCACCACCAATATTATTAACTGATATAGAAGCTACTGAACCTTGACAATTACCGTCTACTATAATTATAGGGTCATGTGTTATTTCTAGAGGTTCTTTTACAGTAGCAGATACGGTAGTTTTGATACCATTACCTGCGTCTGTAACCTCAAGAGAGTATGTGTCCGCTGGTAATCCGTCAATTATACTTGTTGTTTCCCCGTTATTCCATTTAAGTTCATACGGACCTATACCGCCACTAATATAAGTCGTAATGCTTCCGTTTTGTTCACCGTTACAATACACATCGTTAGGGTTTAGTACTATATTTAACGCCTGTGGTTCGATTATTTCGACTATTGAATCACACCCAGTCTGAGGTATGCTAGAATCGGTTACGATTACCTTGTAGTACCCCTTACTTAAGTTAGTTACAATTCTACTTGTGGCGTTACTTGTAGTTGGTGGCCCTACTGCTGTTAATGAAGTACCCCCACCAAGTGATGGGTCGTAGTTGTATACCGTCATAGTATATGGTGATAACCCATTACTTATGTCTACTGTTATTTCACCATCAGTACTACCGTTAGCTGTTAAATCAGTCTTTTGTGTATTACAAAAAGTTGATGGTGGACCTGGAATTATAAACGTACCATCAGTTACATTTCCTACTGAATCTGTAACTGTAACAGTATACGTTCCAGAGTATATATCAGTAATTGTGTTTGTCGGATTATCTTCGTTAGTAAAAAGATTTGTTATTGGGTAAGTTAGACTATCAACGGTTGGTCCGTTCCAGTAAAACGTATATGGTCCAATACCTCCAGACGCTTGTATCGTTATAGCACCTGAACCACTACTTGATAAGTCGCTTGTAATGTCAGTTGCAATAACAAAAAAGTCTATATCTGATTCTGGTGTACATTTAGAAAAATATTTACGTTTCATCTTACTTAATGCAGTTTTACCTTTGTTTAGACCGAAGTAAAAATAGTATGAGTTGTCATAAACCCATATGGCCCCTGGATTACGTATGGGTTCTGTGTCAGCAAAAAATTGAACTTGTGTGTTTAAATTTCTAAACGCTTTGTAGTTGTCATCGTTATAATCAAAATACTCCTCTTTATCAATCCTAACTGATGGTATATTAGTTAAGCTTGGTGTATTTAGAAATGTGAAAATACCTCTTACGAAATCTGATTCAACATCTTCATTACCAATAAGGTTATTAGGTGTGCTGTCATCTCTTCTTTCATCCAAGCCCATACCTAGTTCACTTAGTCGCTTTATATTATTACAATTTTTTCCATTTGTAGTAAAACCTATACAGGTTATGTTTCCAATTAACCCCCCTTTAAAGATACCAGCACTTGTTAAAGGAAATTCGATGCGATTAGGGGTTGATACATTGTAGATACCGTTAGGGGGTAATGTTATAAAGCTGTAGCGAAGACCGAGTGGTGTGTCAAATCCTGTTGTCTCTATAGGTCCGTTACCCCCAGTTTCTGTAGGTTCGTATTGAGCTACAAGTGGTGGAATGTTAAAAGTTGTGTCTGTTAGGTATTTATATAAACTTGGTTCACCTTCCCAGTCACATTCGAACACCGACCCTAGATTAACAATATCTGTAGCATATAGTCTAATGTCACCATCTTTTGTCATTGGTGAGTAATATAATTCATCTTCATACTTTTTAACGTATCCACTTCTAAATTTTATTTTTTCAAAAGTATTTACAGCATCATAAGTTGGGGGGTTACTAGTACTATTTTGTGGGGGTGCAGCGGTACAAGTGTCAAGTACGAAGTTACGTCGACATCTGTTGTCACCTATTCCGTTGTCGTTGTTATCTACACCGCCGTCAAGTTGTCTACAGTCTACCTCACAAAATCTTTCTGCCCCAGCTCCGCGTTTTTTTATTTTATATTTTAATAAGAAACTATATAGTGAGCCGTTAACCCAGTCGTTATAGAAGTCAAATTTAAATATATCCATCGCATCTGCCAGTGCAAGGGTTTGACAGTGTGACCATCCAGCATCACAACCTTCTACTGTTAAAAATTTATAAGCCGTACATTCATGCTCAGGGGCGCCATCATTAACATAGTGAAAATCTTGTGTTATTACTTCTTTCGTATCTGGGTCTACACTATCTCTAGTTGCGTCAAACGCCTTACGGTATACATTTTCAGATGTTTTACCTCTCCTACCACCTGGGGCGTATTTTTTTTCGCTGTCGTCAGCTGAACACCCTAGGGTTATATATGGTACATATGGAAAAATATCTTTACAATTACACTTATTACCACTAGATTCGAACTCACCTATACACCCTCCCTCCCTACAGGATGACTTATTATAAGCGAATTTAAGCCCACATACAAGACTATTTATACCATATAACATGATACATATAGCTCTCATGAAAGTATTCATTAACATTATAATAAGGTTAATTATTGAAATAATAATAACATTTATTACACCAACCACCCTTGCTATAATCCTAATTATTATACAAAGAAGTATAAATAGTTGGTTAGGTTTGTTATCCATTTTATTAAATGGAAATGGATTTCTATTCTTAGAGTCGTCAACATTTTTAAGTCCTATAAAGTTTCTGTTTTCAGCACCATAACCATAAGGTTGTGTTCTGGTTATATGGTTTTTAACAGTATATATTTTATTCCATGATAGTTCAGTAAAATGTTCATCCTTTGTTGAGCTGTCAAAACTAAAATCAACACCTTTTTTTAACGGAACGTACCCTTCGGTGCCAGGAATACCTACTTCGTTAGCACCTTTCCATGTGTCTGGGTTGTGCGGTACTAGGAATTTAGCCCTTGTTCGGTTCTTACCTTCATCACCCCCTATGTTCATTCCGATTCTAAACCTAACCTTAGCTTTTGTTGCAATACCTTTTGATTGGTCTTCTGAGGGGATAAAATCACCATATTCATCAGTTACCATGTAATCCCTATCCATAGGTATCTGATACGCCCATGCTCCATCACTGTCAATTACATCACCACCTTCAACGTCAAACCTTTCTATTTTGTCGTTGTTGTTTTTCCTTATCATTTCGATTCTACCTTCTCCTGTGACTATTTCGTCCATTTTACCTAATTTTCTCCTAGGTACACATATTTTACTGAGTGCGTGTTTATCGTTATCACTGATGATTGACCCCATAAATATAGCTTGAGGTTGTATATTTGTAGCTAAATCAATATCAGTTCTAGCTATACCAATTCTACATTCTTCAGTATCTCCCCAAAATGGTGGTACAGTAACACTTATTGGTGAATGCGTTTTTAATTGGTTATTTTTATAGAATTGGTGTATCGGATTTTCTTCCCTACCTCTAAATTTTGTTGTTGAGCGGAATTTACCAATAGGAACACCTTCTCGTATTAAATCGTATGGTCTCTGGGAAAGCGCTCCTATATCTGATATGTCAGCATTAACATGCATGAAATGTGTACCTACTGGAACACCGAAAATCATAAAATCACCTGATTCGTTAGTCGTTACTGTGAATTTGTAGTAGTCACAATATATACTACCCATTTCTGGGTTGTCTTGTATTTCTCTCTTACTTGGAAATGTACCTACTGGTGAAAAGCATTCGTCTTTCCCTCTATTGTTCCTAGGTAATAGGTTATACGGGACACCTTTATCGTTAGTATCAGTTATCGTTTCGTATGGGTATAGTCCAAAAATTTCTGAGTTCTCTGAATCTATTTCATCAATTGGTATAAATATCGATACTTTTGCGTTTGGTACACCTACCCCGTTATTAACTATAATTCTACCAACGACCACACCATAGTCAGAACAAAATCTTCTATATACTTCATCTTGTGAGATTTTAAGTGAAAGAATTTCTATAAAATCAAATTTTTGATTTATCTTTATATTTATATTCTTACTCCCTGCACCTGGCGTTGTTTTTATTCTGATATTGTCTGACATTTACATATTTTTATTTACTTATTCCGAATCTAATAATACAAATTCATCTTCTTCATCAAATTTATATTCATCATCTTCATCTTCTTCTTTATCTTTTTTATTAATAATAAATTCACCAATAGACTTTAAACTATCAGTAACATCTACACCTTCATTTAGAAAAATTATTTTGAATAGTAGGTAAATAGAAAACGGAATAACAATTATTACAGTCAATACTGACCCTAGTATAAATAAAAAACCCTTAGTTATTAATATAATAGCTCTAATAATTACTGAGTCTTTTTTCCCGTCTGATGTTTTTTTAATTTTAACACCGTTACCATCTTTTTTACAATTACATCCCATATTTTTTTAATTTAAATTTTTATATTATAAAAATAGTGTTTATATATGATAAAGTGAATACTTATTTTACTCTTACTTTTATATCGCTAGTAGGATATTTAACCTCAAACATACCAGTAGGGTCACCAAAAAGAGTGTAGTCACCAAGTAAATCAATCTGCCTAGTTTCGTCACTAATGTATGGTTGGGACACTTCGTTTGCGGAATATTTACCTTCACCTACTTTATTATATATTCTTAAGTCAACAACATTTAATATCCCCCCAACATTATTTATTTTTTCAACAAGTTGTGCTAAGTATATATTATCACCCATACCCCATTTGTTAATGTCGAAATAATCTGTAATGGTATTTATTACTTGAGTGATGATTTCTGATTGTGAAAATTGCTTATCAATAAATAAATCAACCTCAAAACCTAAGTTAAATACTTTACCGTTAGATACTTCAACGTAATCATTAAGCATTCTATAGTTTGATAAGTATGTCCCAATATTCTCTTTAAGGGTAGATGTTGAGTTGGTACTTAATTTACTATTTTCATCAAGTGTTAGAGTGTATATTCTTATTTTATTTTGAATTTCAATTACATTATTTCTGAACGGAACACCAAATTCACCTGGAATAAGAGATATCCTTACTTTATAATCTTCAATAGTAACACATCTTTCTTGTGAAGAAAAATTATATCTAACAAGGTTTCTTAATTCTTCAATAGAGGGTTCATCTTTACCCCCAAGAGCTGGTAGTGGGTTGTTGACTTTTAATGAATTACGTACATTCTGGTTAATTACACTATTTGACCCATTAATAAACATTTGAACACTACTGACGTTCGTTAATACGTTAGGTCCAATATTGGTATTTGAACCACCACCTACTCTGTAAGACACGAACATAGTGTTATTGGGTGTTAAGGTTAAACCTAACGATAGATTATTGATAAAGTCACCAATTCTACCGACAAGTGATTTGTCTACGTCAAATTCGCACAGAGCGCTTATGTCTTGACTACCGCCACCGAATATTATTTTAGTAAACCCGTTATCAGTATATTCTTTTATAAACCTTTGGTCAACTCTCTTGAATTTACCAGGTTTAATTGTTGAATTATCACTAATTATCGTATTATCTGGTATAAACACTATGTCGTCCGCTAATGCGCTTACTTCAAAAAACCTTAGATTTTCATCATAGAACTGACTAGATGTTGGCGTTTTTGTTAAGTTTGAACCCTCAAGAGTTATGATTGAATTAATTGATAATATGTCATCATCTGGAAGTATCACTTCTAAAAATGGTTTAACGTCAGATGTTGTAATTGATTTTTTAAATATTTTTGTAACGCCGTTCAATACTATTTCTCTTTTTGTAAGAGTGTAGTCGATGATTGTACCATTACTATCTATATTAGGTATTACTAATCTGTTTGGAATACCACCTGTTGTAAATGGTGAAGAAAAATCAATTTCATCTGATGTTTCAAAAGCTTTACCTGAGCCACTAATTTGTGCACCTCTTTTAATAATTGGTGCGTATGATACGTCAAAAGTACCACCTAATACTGGTACGGTTACTGAAAAATCAGCAATAGTTATTGAAGGTCTTTTTCCTGGGACTTTAAGTCCAAATGTCCTTGCCATTGATAGTATTGAACTTCTTTCTTGTGCGAAGTCAATTTGAGTCTCTTGGAACATTCTATCCGTCTGAAATGAAAGCATGTCACCTACTGCAGCGTTTAATTCTAAAAGCATCATCCCTACCGACGCATCATTGAAATCATTAAATGTGTCTGGGTAATATTGTTTCACGTAACCTATAAGTTCTGTTCTTACGTCTGCGAAATTTCGACTGTAGTAATTTATTTTTTTTGACATAGTTGTTATTTTTAAATTTGAAGTAGTATGAAATCTGTCTCAAGGAACGTGTCCTCTGTGACTGTGTAATCTATTCTTAATATTGACGCATGTTCGTTTCTGTCACTAGTCGTAACTGACACATTATTTACAGTAAGATTAGGTAAGTATTTTTTAACTGTTTCGTTAATATCTCTTTTTATATTTTCTTTGGTTGCTTCATCGTTTAAATCAAATATATATTTAAGAAGGTCTGTACCAAAATCTGGCATGTAAAGTCTTTCACCTTTCTTTGTTAATATTAAGTGCATTAAATCAGATTTAATAGCTTTAGCGTCTTCGTTGTTTAACTTTAGATAGTGACCTAAGTTACTGTCTTTAAAGGGAAACTGTATATTTATAAACTTACCATTACCAGCCATAATATCTTTTCTTTATTATAAATATTATAATAAATCTTTTTGAAAAATAAATAGATAAATAAAAAAAGAGGATAACCTTACGGAACTCCTCTTTAAATATGTAGAAAATAAGTAAACTAACCATCACAAGACAAAAAAAAAGGAGAACCTTTCGGAACTCCTCTCTAACTATCTGATTATAAAGTATTTGCTAACCGTCACAACTTGCGCAATCGACCATAGCTGCTTGAGCTATGTCACCTCTAAGTACGCTTTCAGTTCTCATGTAGTATAGTGTTTTAACACCTAATTTCCATGCTTCTAAATGTACTTGATTAAGCCACTTTGGTGAAGCTTCCTTAGGGAATGCTAAATTAAGTGATACAGACTGGTCAATATATTGTTGTCTAAGCCCAGCTTGTATAATCAAATCAAGTTGATTAATCTCCTTAAAGGTTTTAAAAACTTCTTTAAAGGTGACTATCTCATCCGTTGAACCTTCTTCAAGTGTAGAGGTATCTTTTAATTTACCGTCAATGAATCCCCAGTTGTCAAACTCTGTGATATCCTGTACAGAGCCACCATCGTAAAGTATCTTATCCCAGATTTCTTTAGTATTCAATTTCATCTTCTTTAAGTATCTTTCTAATGAAGGATTCTTTCTGATAAATGTACCCTTAGCTGATTGGTCTGTCCAAACATTACCTGGCCATGGCTCAATGCCCGCTGATAAGTTACCAGCATTCTTAGAGTTTGATACTGTTGGAGCTACCGCTCTTAAGTGAGTGTTTCTCATTCCAGTACCCACGCACCATAATGGTTCACCGTACTCTTCAGCTAAAGCTCTTGATGCTCTTTCAGATTCTAATTTCATTTGAGAAAAAATCTTTCTAGTCTCATATTGAGCTAAAAGTCCTTCAAATGGAAGTCCTTTATTTTGTAAGTAAGAATGCCATCCTAATACACCAAGACCTAAAGCTCTACCTTTTTCAGCACTTCTAACAGAGTTTTCAAACCCTCTCATGTTCTTTGCTTTTTGGATAAACTCTTCTAATACACCATCTAAGAATATAGTAGCTGTATATATTAAGTCAGTGTCTTTCCATTCATCAAATTTAGCTAAATTAAGTGAACTAAGACAACATACGAATGAATGTGACTCATCAGTCGCAAGAGTAATCTCACTACAGATATTTGTCATAAACACTTTTAAATTATTCTTTTTATACGCTTCTGGGTTTTGATTGTTTACATTACCTTTAAACATAATATATGGTTCACCAGTTTGTCTTCTTTTCTTAAGAACCGCTCCCCATCTTTTTCTAGCGTCTTCATTACCAGATTCGACTTTCCTCATGAACTTATTAGATATTACAACACACTGATGCATGTTAAGACATTGTCTATTTACATCTCCTTTTGGTTCTCTTATTTCTAACCAGTCATAAAAATCATCATGCTCAATGTTCATGTTAACACTTGCAGCACCCCTTCTTACGGCTCCTTGGTTAGTTGCTAAGATAGTTGAGTCGTACATCTTAACAAATGGTATAACACCATCAGATGTGCCGTTACCCGTAATCTTAGAACCTGCTGCTCTAATCTGATTAATACCAATACCAACACCACCACCATGCTTAGCTAAAAGCATCATTTCTAAGTTTTTTTGACCAATGTCTAAAATTGAATCAGCAATGTCAATTCCGAAACATGAAATTGGAAGACCTCTTTCAGTCCCCGTGTTGGATAGTACTGGTGTAGCTAAGCATAACCAACCTTGCCAGATATAATCAAAGAATTTTGAAGCCATTTTAGGTTTTCCAAGTCTTCTTGCTACTGTTGTTGATACTCTCCAATATGCATCTTTAGGTGTTTCACCATCAAGTAGATAACCTTTAGATATAGTCTTAAGGTATACCTCAGTACATCCCCATTCTGGAATATCAACACCTTTTTCCCAGCCTAACTCTTCAATTAATTTCTTTACTTCTTTATTTGAAGACTCTTTAAATTCACCTGCTTTTATTTTTTCTGATATCATTTCAGCATCTGTCTTGTCCCAATTACTTTTATCCATAATTTAAATTTTATTTGTTTTTTTTTACGTTTTTACTATTTAGTATTACTTTAAATTAGAATAAATCATCCCAATTATCGTCTTCGCCTGCCTTTGAGTAGTCAGTTGGTCTTACTGCAAAGAAATCAGTGTGTGTATGTCCACCAGTTAAATGGTAAAACCACTCTAACTTTTCAGCTGACTCTTTATCGTATTCTATAAATGGTCCGTCAACATAACCTAACTCTCTAATTTTCTCGTTAGCTCTTGCTTTGATAAAATTCTTAAGGTCATCTTTTTTCAGGTTTTCTAGGTCGCCACCTTCAAACATCTTATCGATAAAATCAAGTTCCATTTGAACCATTAAGTTTCCAGCTTCAATAACTTTGTTTTTAACAGACTCAAGTAACTCAGGGTATTCTTCACACATGTGTCTAAATAATTGACATCCCATTTTAGAATGTAATGATTCATCCCTAACTGACCATTTCATTTGTTGACCTACACCCTTAAGCATATTTCTCATTTGGAATGAATATAGAACCGCAAATGAGCTATATAACGACACACCTTCAGCAAAACCTGAAAATATAGCAAGACTTCTAGCAACTTCTTCTCTAGCTTTAGGATTAATCGCTAATTCTTCGTGATTGTAAGTGTCTCTAGTGTTCATAAGAAATTCAAACTTAGCTGATGTTGCTGGTTCATGTAAGAACGCTGCAAAATTATCAAGACCAAGAGATTCATTTAAATAAGAATACGCTACAGCGTGAATTGTTTCTTGCGACCCGAACATCATAGACATATGTTTTATCTCATGTTTTGGGAACCAATTAGTTACCATTCCAGTCCAGTAATCAGATACCGCACACTCTGTTTGTGAAAACCCTAACAGAATATTACCTACTAGGTTTTTTTCATGAAGTTTTAAATTCTCATTCCAATCTTTTACATCACCACCCATAGCTATTTCAGTGTGTAACCAAAATGCTTGTGCTTGGAGTAACCACCCTTCGTTGTAGTATACTGGGTACTCAAAAGGTTTATACTCTACCCTATTTTCAAATAGTTTTGCCATAATAATTATTTTTTATTTTTTTTTAATTAGTATCTTTATTGATACCTGGTAATTTATTAAGACTATTAAGAGCTTCATTTACTCTATTTTGGTCATTAACAGCTTTTACTGCATTACTTTGCAGGAATGTTGAACCCTTCCCACCTTCGTCAGTCATGTCAATTTGAACTGTTGCGTTATTAAATACAATATTATCAAACGTAATCCCATCTTGACCAAATCTAGATTTAAGGATAGCCATATTCGCATGACCACTTTCTTTTTGTTCTAATGATTTACCTACAGATAATATAAAGTGACCGATTTGTCCTTTTTTAATTGACCCACCCATCATACTCGCATCAACAGTTTCGGCATTAATAGAGCTTCTGTTACCTTGCACCGCTGTCCATCCTGCCATATCTAATTCACTAAGCATTGTTTCAAATTGCCTCATGACATTACCTTCACCAGACCACTCATCTTTAAAAGACTTACTAGGTTGTACAACATCAATGTAGTCCAATATCACCATGTCAGGTCTAAAACCTTGTGAGATTAACTTCTTTATGTATTGCTTAATCATTGGTATCGTTGTCCCGTCACTAGGAAACTTCTTTAACTTAATTGCACCTGGTTGGTCTTGTTTTTCTTTAGCAACTGCAAATATCTCTTCAGAGTTTTCAACTAATTCATTAAGGGTGTATTTACCCTCCATCCAACATGTTAAATGTTTTCTTTGGATAACCTTTGGGTTGTCTTCGAAGAATATCTGAAGAACATTGTTTCCGACGTTCTTAGCGTGGTTAGCTATCTTAGTCATAAGAGTAGTCTTACCGATGCCGAAAGGGGCTAAGATGACAGCTAATTCACTCTTGGATAACCCACCATCCATGTAGTCATCAAGACCGTTAATACCTGTTGGTATTGGCTGTCTGAAATCTCCATCTAAAACACTTTTTAAATCTTCAAAAACATCCATTCCATCATCCTTGCTGTCGCCTACTTCTAACGCTTTCTTTAGGATGTCTTCACATTCTGGGTAATCGTCAAGATTACCAGTTTCGATAATCTGTTGAATCTCCCTTACTGACTTTTTTAGTTCCTGTTGCTTGCAGAACTTCATAGCGGTGTCTTGCGTATTAAGTCCGTTATTAAGCTCTGCATTTTTTATCTTACTAAACTGCTCAATATACATTTCTTTATCAATCTCATTAGAGACAGTTGATAAAATCATCGACTCCAAACTGTTAGTGTCTGGAATTACACCGTATTCCTCGTAGTTATTAGCAATTTTTAATGAAGCCGTCCTTAGGAAGCTGTCTTCAAAATAATTAGGTTGTAAGATATCAATAATAGTCTCTCCAAATTTTCTATCTACTAGAACTTGTTGAATTAATCTATATTGAAAATCTAACCCTAAATAACCTAATTTGCTTTTGTCAATTAAACTCATTTTATAAAACTTGTATTAAATAAATATATTACTTTGTCTCAAACTTATGAGGTGCTAACGATTTTTTTATATCATACTCACCATATGATGTTGTATACTCGTCTCTGCTGAAATATTCTGAAATTTCTGAAATAATACTAGGGATTATTTCCCTAATGTTAACTTCGTATCTAACGTCTTTTTGAAACCAGTTTCCAGAAAAAGAACTCTTAGCTATCACTTCTTTATCTACTTTAATTTCAAAAGTAAATATATCTTCATTTTCAAATATATTCTTTGAATCATCATCAATTGGTACGACTCTGTAGGGATTGTACCCTGACCAAGAATACTTCTTAGATATCTTTTTAAGAAAGTTGGGAATCATACCCATAGTTGGAGTGTGAATACCCGTTAATTCGTCTATTAACTCTTTAATCTCTACAGAGTTAATTACATTTTTGTTATACCCTCTAACGTCAAACATTCTTTGACAGATAATTGGTTTCTTTGCATTTTCAGTTTTTTTAGCTTCTTCGTTTATATACAATGCGAATTCAAATCTAAAATTGTCCCATGGATTTCTACTTTTCATAATTTTTAATTTTAATTTATAATATTTTCTTTTTTCTCTCTTTCCATTAATTTTTTAAACGGAAGTAAATAAGTTTCGTATCTAGACTGCCCAAGTACTTTATCTAACCCGTCATTTTTTAACATTCTATACGCGTTTTTTATTGACCTGTCATCACTGAGTGGAGACTCTATTAATAAATTAACATCCTTTAATGCTTCAGCCGATACTAGTGGTGTTGTTAAGTCAATAAGTTTTTTATTAACCTCGTAAAGATTATTACCTTGACACCCCTCGGTAATACCCTCGATAATATTTTCAAGAACTTGCAATTTATTTTTTTTCCCTTCTAATCTTTCGTTTTGTAATTTACTAGCACCATCAATGATTTCATCTAGTGTTACTTTTCTTTCAGTTAATTGTGGAAAGTGTTTAAATAATGTATCTTCACCGAGTCTCTTAACACCTTTTATATTGTCACTATTATCACCACATAATATTTTTATTAATGCAATGTTTTCATAATGGTAGTTATATTGGGATTTAAAATTCTCCGTTGTAATATACCTCTTCAAGTTAATCATATATAATCTTACGTTCTTAGATACTAATTGACATATATCCATATCACTGGTAACAACCGTGATATTCTCTACATCTTGTTTCGCTTTACAATAATACGCAATAAAATCATCCGCTTCAACCTTTTCGTCAATTAATTGACGAATATATAACTCTTCTAGGTAATTAAATACAATTCCTCGCTGATACACCTCCATTTCGTCGTCAGGAATAGTACCATTGATATAATCTTTATTTCTATTTCCTTTATAATCTTTATATATTTCCCATCTTAATTTTCCAGAGAATGGTCCGTCCCAAAATACGTATACTTTGTGGTATAGGTCATCTTCCATTAATTTTCTTAAGACAGTAAGGAATTGGTATATACCTCCGATTGGATTATCACTACCTTCATCATCACGCTTAGTTGCGGAATACCCTCGTTTAAAAAGGGCATTACCGTCTACAACTAATGTGTTTTGTTTACTTTCTACTTTTTTACTACTACCAAGTCTTGGTGGTGTTCGTTTCATTTCTACCTATTAAAAGATGAATAAATCTATCTACTACTATTAAGCTTTTGTTTCAGCTTTTTCTTCTACTTCTTCTCTCACTACAACAAAGTCTGATGACTCGCTGTTAAGTCTCTTAAGGATATACTCTCTATTCTCTTTCTTGTATTCCTCAATCTTACTTGGGTTCCAATATCCGTGTGGAGTAGATGCTAATTTACCTTGTTCTTCAACACCGTTTACTTGATTCTTCTCACACCTTACCTTAGTTTCAATACCGAATTGATATTTCTCACCTCCAGATGTTGCCGTCAACTTAACTGTTGAGTGTGTAAGTATTCCGCCGAAGTGAACAATTACTCTTGGTGCGTAGAAAAATGCTTCACCACCCTTGTGTTTGATAACTGTATTCATGTTGTCTAACCAAATCTTTTGAACCACAGCAAACGTATTTATATATGGTTTACCCATTCTTCTAGATGATGGAAGTCTATGTTGAGTAAGTGACTTAAAAGCCGTCTCCATTGAACCTGCATTCCATTGGTTATTACTTGATTTAGACATAACAGATTGGAAACCATTTAGTGACCCTACTGAATCCCAAAGGAAACATAAATCTCTATCTAATTCACCTTGCTCTTGTAAATCGAGCAATTCAGTCATAAATCTAGCAATATCTTCAATGATTGGCTCATATCTAAGTGGCTTACTACCTACCTTACCGTTTGAGTAGTCAACATTCTGAAATCTCTTCATTAAGTCATCTCCATTCATGAAGATAAAGTCACCTTCATAGTCAATTACCTCACCTGTCTCTTCGTCTACTACTTCTTCGAACACCACACCGATGTTTCTAGCATGTTCCCATGACCAGTTACCCTCAGTTTCCATTATTACTGGTAAATCACCAATCTTTTGTGCCCCTGCCACTGCTTCATAAATCGCTGTTGATTTTCCTGTATTAGAATAACCTCTAAATGAAGTGAAATAACCTCTAGCTAACCCTGGAATCTTAAGTGCTTCGTGAAATGAATCCGATAATGGAATCCATGTTAATTCCTTTTCTTTAACTACGATATCAAGACCGTTGTTCTTTTTAAAAGCTTTATTGTCAAACGATTTCTTTTTAATTAGTTTTTTTGGTGCTTTATTTGCCATAACTTTTTATTTATATTTATATTATTGTTAGTATACGAATTAATAGAGGAAAAAAAATGGGCAACTATAGTACCCATTTTTTATTTATTATTTTGACTTAGAATGGTAAGTCGTCATCCTCATCCTCAATCTTAACAGTTGGACTTGGGGTTGCTACTTCTACCACTGGTGTAATTGGATTCAAATTATTAGTGTCTTGCACTCGTGTTACAACCTCTTTAGGGGGTTCTACGCCACCCATTGTTAATTCCGAGTCATCATCCTCAGTTTGTGAGGATGATGCAATAGTAGCCGCCTCAAGACTACTTTTAGATACCCATTTATCATTTTCTTTACTCCATGCTGGTACTTCTCCAGAGACTACAATCTTTAAGTAGTTATAATCTCTAAGACTGTAGACGTCTCTCCATGTTCTGGTATCATTAGCCCATACTGAAGCTTCATTATCATCTTCACTTAATGGTGTTGATTCTAGTGGATAAGCTACCGATTGAACTATCGGAACTTTGAATTGATTTCTAGCAATATTTAGGATTAAATCTCTACCTGATTTAGGGTCTGTAATGTCATGTTTAACAGCCTTAACTGCCCCCATTATTTTGTCTAACGTTCCGCCACCATCCCATGCGTGATTAAATCTCCAGAACTTTACACCTTCCTTTTCATTACCTCTTTCGACAACCTTAAGGATGTACATTTTTCTAGCTGAATACTTCTTAGCTAATTCTTTATCCGCTTCTTTACCAGATGCTCTTAATGCTTGATTAGCTTCACAGAATGGGCAGTCTGTGTCTTCCTCGTGCTTAAGACATGGGAATGTTTTCCATGCACCATCCACTTGTGCTTTATGTCCCCATAAAACATCCCAGAATACATTTTGACCTTCTTTAGGTGGAAGGATTCTTATTTCTTTTGTCACTGAATTTTCATTCGGCTGTAAGAAGGTACTAAAATAGTTAGATAACTCGTACTTCTTTATCTCTGTTTTTTTTTCAGCTTGCTGAGAGTCAGCGTAGCCT
>TARA_R110000803_G_scaffold42597_2_pt1 | contig 49299 bp, 80 predicted proteins | sample TARA_R110000803 | Tara Oceans TARA_R110000803 (sample SAMEA4397772) | marine metagenome | biome: Polar Biome; feature: [SRF] surface water layer (ENVO:00010504); material: water (ENVO:00002006), including particulate matter (ENVO:01000060) such as... | depth 5 m | reverse complement strand
AATTATGAAAAAAACAGATAAGAACTTTCATATAAACTTTTTACCACTATACTTTGTAGTTCTAGTAATGCTGATCATGGCATTTACACAGCCTGCTTAGGAATTTAATATGCATGTATTACCGTGTTCAACTTGTTTTAAAACAGTAGACTTAAATACAGTTAAGTATCACACTGGCGATCAGAAACATGTATTCTGCGGCGCCCAGTGTAGTTTAGATTGGTTTACAAAAGAAAAGAATAAAACACACGAAGGTTCAATGGGAACTGATAGAAATCCTCCGAGCGGAACTGTATGACAAGTAAAAACGATATAACAGGAGACTTAATTCAGACTAAAGTATCAGGTCAGAAGAAGTACTCAGACAATTTTGATTCAGTGTTTAGTAAAAAAGATAAGAAAGGTTGGAAAGATGTACCAGAGCCAGTTAAAGTAGACGGACCAATGGTACCGAACGGCCTAGCAAAGCACTGGGAAAGGAATAAAAAGAAATGACCAATAATAATTTTAGTCAAAAAGAATTAGAGAACAGTAAAAGAATTTACAAATCTGCAACACCTAAGTACACTTTAGATTGGTATCTAAAGTGGGTTGCAAGTGCCTTTGTTTTAGGTGCTATGTCGATACGTGGCGTAGCAGGTTTAGAACTTATTGACTTAGTATTATCATTGACAGGTATTAGTCTATGGCTAATTGTCTCTATAATATGGAGAGACAGGGCACTCATTATGTTAAATAGTGCAGGTATATTCTTTCTAATACGGAATCTTGCTGAGAGACTAATGGTTTGAAAACAGATGAAAAAATATTAAATGATATGGAAACAGAAAAAATAGAAGAAAAACTCAGTTCTGACATTAGAGAAGAGTTTGCTGGAAGTACAATGACCAAAGCAGGTAGACTTGCTATGGAACTTAATGCTGAACGCAAACGGCTAAAGCAAGAACTTGCTGAGATGCAAATTGAAGTAGAAGACTTAAAGCCAGCAACTCCAACAGGAACTGTTGACAGTTATGTTAAATGGGTTGCAACTATACTCGGTGTAGTTGGCGTGTTTATAATGAGTGCAGGATTTGGCACAGCAGGACAAGTATGCTATGCACTAGCGGCATGTGCCTGGGTGTATGTAGGGCATTGTTGGAATGACAAAGCAATTATGATTGGCAGTGCTATAAGTGGCACCGCAGTATTAATGAACTTAGTAGAAATACTTATAACAGGAGCATAAGTGGAAAATTCAGAATCATTTAAAAAATTGTCTATACATGAGTTTCATTCGTATGTTATGAGGTCTTATGAAGTAGGCATAATCGATAAACGATTAATGATCTATAAGTTAGATAACATTCATACATTTACAAATAATCTCGATGAAATTTATATACATGCATCAGATATTGCAAACTTAGAAAAATATGAAGAAGAATTGCGTAACAGTAATTAGTGCTAGGTTCAATGAGTCAATGGAACAGTGGATCTTAGATGACATGATACAAAGCACAATGTTGCCTTACTTTGCCTGGCAATCTGACCACAATAGTGATGTACAGTTTGAGCGTACTTTTAGTAACCCTGATTATTATGGCAGAGTTACTGTAGTTGCAAATTTTAAAAACTCAGTAGATCATGCATTTTTTATAACAAGTTTCAGCAAACTACCTACAAAAACACTGAATCCTTTAAAATTAGCCTAATTTTTACCCATTTTTAATTAAAGAAGATAAATAAATTTACAGAAAAGAACTTTAAGGGCAATTAGACCGTAAGGAATAAAAGTCTACTAAAGAACTAAGTATGTAAGTTAGAGGAAATAATTTCCTAAGCAAGGTAAGTTGATCGTAAGAGAAGCAAACCTACTGTTTTAGACAGGATGTCCACTAACTTGTTGTTATTACGATCAGTTTAGTACTCAAATTTAAGTAGAAGACTAAACACCGATAAGAGAAGGAATCAAATTTAAGTAGACGCCTTGATAGTAACACCCAAGCATTTAGTATGAGAAATCATCTAACGTTTGGTTTTGGGATTGCTCACTAAAAGAAGTAAGTATGGCAACATACAAACACACTTACAAATGCAATCAAGTAGAACAGAGGAACAGGACACACACTAACGAATGTCTCCTCTGATCCGCGAACTTTTTATCCGTCCAATGGAGTTTAAAGAGTTAACATAAACTTGCTTAATAAAGGAGAAACAAATGACAAAGCAATTACGTTTCACGACTGAAACACTATCCCCACTATATAAAATGAGCATCGGTTTTGATAGACTAGCAGACCAGTTTTTCAATGACCCATCGTTTGCCAACACCCAAACAGGTTACCCACCTTTCAACATTACTAAACAGGTAGTTGAAGGCAATGACGAACCTGTGTATGCTATTACATTAGCAGTTGCAGGCTTTACAAAAGCAGACATTGATATTTCGATTGAAGACGGTACATTAAAAGTAGAAGGTAAGACCAATGTATTAGAGTCTGATGAGACTGTTGAGTTTTTACATAAAGGCATTGCAGAAAGGAACTTCGTAAGAACTTTCAAACTTGCTGACTATGTCGAAGTAGAGAATGCAAAGCTCGAAGATGGTATTTTAAAAATTAGTTTGTTTAGGAATGTGCCAGAAGCACTAAAACCTAAAACAATTGATATTACTTAAAATATTCTAAAATTGTAGTTTATAGCGGGTTTCTACCAACGTACGGCACCCGCTGTAATAAATACTAATACAATAACTAATCCGGCACCGATAATGGCAAACACACAAACTGAACAAAAAACTCAAACAGAATTAGCATATCCTCAACGGTATAATGTTATCTTTTTGAATGATGACTTTACCCCGATGCCTTTTGTTATACATTTGCTTATTGAGATATTCAATAAGAACATAGAGGAATCAGAAGTAATAACTATGCAAATACATGAGCAAGGCAAAAGTGTTGTAGCAACATATAGTTTAGAAATAGCAGAACAAAAAATGCACGAAGCAACAGTTGTGTCCAGACATCAAGGACACCCTTTACAAATTATCACAGAACCTGTGTAGTGCTTGATTCTAAAAAGTACTTCCCAACTCTAGCAAACAATCCAGACTTAGCATACTTCGATTCAGCGGCAAGTACACAGACTCATGAAGCTGTGCTAAAAGCCATGAATAACTATTACTGTAACTTTCGTTCTAATACTAATAGAGGCGAATACGATATCAGTGAGCAAACATCTAATGCGTTAGATATTGCTAAACAGCAAGTAGCAGACCTTGTCAATGTATCCTCTGACAGTATAATGTTTACTAGCGGTACAACGCAAGGCTTAAACATGATTGCTCGTTGGATGAAAGACAAAAAACGAATTATAGTAACAGAAGCAGAACATAATGCAAACATTGTCCCTTGGTTAACTCAAGGTAAATCAAGTGCCGATGAAAGTATTATAGTTATGCCAATTAACGACTTTGATGGACTAATTAATTTAAACGAGTTAGAGACAATACTAGAAAAAACTAGTGATGGTTGGCAAGATACAATGGTTAGTTTCTGTGCCACAAGTAACGTAACAGGAGTTACACAACCTTGGCAAGATATTGCTACACTTTCACACAAATACGGTGCTACTGTTTGTATAGATTTTTGCCAAACTATTGCTCATCACGAAATTGACTTAAAAGAAAACCAAATAGAGTTTGCTGTGTTTAGTGCTCACAAGATGTATGGACCAACCGGCATAGGGGTTCTATATAGTTCTTTTGACTTTAACGACCTTATTCCTTTGTACTACGGCGGCGGCGCAGTAGAGTCAGTAACATTTGATTCAGTAATTCTTAAACAAGGTGTGAATAAACATTGTCCCGGTACCCCAGACATAGCAAACATTATTGGATTTGGGGTAGCATGTGAGATGATTAAGTATGTAGGCTATTCATTAATAAAACTACAAGAGTTAGATGTATTAAAACATTTACTTAGTTATGGCATTGATGTGTTACCTAACTGTAGAGTATTTCCAGCAAACGGATTCGAAGATAGTGTTATTAGTATTATACCTATTACAGGACATAGCAGTGATATTGGACAACTTATGGCTCACACTGGTGTAGCAGTAAGAACTGGTAAAGTATGTGCTCATCCTCTTGTAGATAGAATTAGCGGAAGCAAGGGAATTATAAGAATTTCGTTTGCTCCTTACAATACAGAAGAAGACTGTGAAAAACTCTGCCGAGAACTTGCCATAGCATTAGTAAAGGTTAAATAAATACTCTTGTAATTTAAAAGGAAAAAAATATGTTTTATGTAACAACACCACAAGTAACATTTAAAACTAGAATCCAAACAGACGAAGCTCCAGGATTTGCATGGCAAGACATGAAGACTAGTGAAATGTTTAATGGTAGACGGGTTGTATTAGTCGCCCTACCAGGTGCATTTACACCAACTTGTTCAAGCACACATTTACCAGGATACGAAGGCTCTTATAAAGAAATTAGAGACCTAGGCATTGACGAAGTATATTGCATCAGTGTTAATGATAGTTTTGTAATGAATTCTTGGTTTAAAAGCCTAGCAATAGAAAACGTTGTACCTGTTCCAGATGGAGCCGCAGAGTTCACTAGAAAAATGGGTTTCTTAATAGACAAGTCTAACATTGGATTTGGTTATAGAAGTTGGAGATACAGTATGGTTATTGATAACGGTATTGTAGAACAAATGTTTATCGAACCTGGGTTTAATGACAATGTAGATGGCGATCCGTTTACTGTAAGTGATGCTCAAACAATGGTACAATATCTAGCTGACGCACAACAGGCAAAGTTAGAATCTACTACAAACGCTTCTTAACATATATATTAGCGTCTGAGGTTTCGGTCTCAATATAACCGCCTACAGTTTCAAAGCCAAATTTGGTATAAGAACTAAGGGCGGTTTTTCTTGGAATACTCCAAATTATCTCACACCTTTCTAATATTGCTTGATGTTCTGTCATAGCAAATAACATTTGGGCTATACCACGTGCTCTATAGTTTGGATCTACCCATATACCTCTACTACGATAATGATTGGTTGTAGTTCTATGTCCGCTATTAACACCAACTAGTTTGTTGTCTATGTATGCACCCCAAAAAGTAGGCTTGTAATCAAATATACGCATGTCTATAGGATCAGGTGATCCTTCAAACGGCCAAGTCATTGCACTTACTTCTTCAATGGCACTTTCTCTGTCAGGCCACAAGTGTGTTGACCATATAAGTAAAATGTCATCAAATGTTATACGTTTTGTTTGTATGTTCTTCCCCATAACAGTCCATGTGACCAATAAAATTGTTGATCAATACTATTTAATAGATAAGTATTATATAAGAACTAAAACTGAATTAAGATGCTGGAGAAAAAATAATGAAGAAAGTACTACTATGGACCACTCCTAGAAGTGCCAGTACAACTTATTTACAAAAGATTGCTGATGACAATCCTGGAATGATTAATCATAAGGAAAGTCTCAGAACACTGGACTGGGGATACCATACCCATCGAAAAACTGACGCTGAACGTAAGCAACAATTTAAAAATCTAATGAGAAGTTGGGAAAACCCAACAACTAGCAACTGTATTAAAATGTTTCCTCTAATGATTACAGAACCACATAGTCCTTGGCGTAACGATTCATTTTTAATAGAAAAGTTATTACCTAATGCAACAGACAATATATTCTTAATGAGAAACGACTTCATTGCACAGGTAAGAAGTTTAGCAGTAGCATATTATATGTTAAAACAACCGACTAATAGTCACAGCAACTTCCACGGTAGTTGGGAAGAGCCATTTATTATGCCAGATACTAAGTTAGTAGATGATTTAGTTCAAACATGCAACAGACAGACGTATGCACAAATATTTCAAATTATGACTATCTATAAAAATATACCAAGTAGCATAATGTCAAATAAAAAATTAATATGGGTAGAAGATATAGATCAAAGCAATAAGTATCATAGACCTGTTGTATGGACAAAAGAACCTAGTATTGTTTATCTAGACGTTAAAGAACAGTTTGATATTATGCTTAAGGATACTCCTGGCATCCAGGTGTCGTATTAGGCGTAAGTAACGTATACTGTAGCCGCGCCTTGTGTAGATGTGCCTTGGGTGCTGTACACTTTTAATGTGTTGTCAGCATCTAACGCATTAGTATAAACATAACTTGGGTTAGTAACGTATACACCAGTCTCAGATAAATCAACGTATGTAGTACTCATTAATCTCGAATTAGCATTGTCATCACCGACTGTTAATGTGCTAGTACCATCAAAGGCTGTTGTAACATTAACCATAACTTGCATTGGCTTACTTGAAGAACTTAAATTACCTAATGCTGTTGATGAAGCTGAATCGTAAGTAACACTTGCACTCAATGTTTGTGCGTCACTGCCCGAACTGTCTTGTGTACTAATTAATGTTAAGTGTCCTGTGGCTGTAGGTGCATCTTGTTTAGCAATGTAAACTCCGTATTCCCCGTCCCCAATATCATTGACTTCAATGATGTCTCCATCATTGATTGTAGTATCTGAAAAGACTGCGGTCATATTAGCCTTTCTATATGTAGCACTTGCTCCGGAGGCATCTGAACCAATACCAGTAGCACCGATGTATCTAGCACCTGCGGCATAAATTACATTTGCTGTTGATGTTCCAATTTCTGCTGGTAAATTATTACCTATAAAATGTAGTACACCTGACTGATAGTCAAAGTACCATTGGTCATCACTGCCTGATCCTGTTTCATATAACTGGGTACCGTTTGTTTGTGGAGTACTCTCACTAGCACCTGCGGCATAGATCTTAACTTGATATGTTGCACCAAAACTTGGAGCTATCCAGTTAGTTAAATTTGTTTTCCATGTTCTATTATCTGAGGATGTAGCATCTTCTGATAATTTGTGTGCTTTGCCTAATGCATCACTGTACACAGTTGCAATGCTTGAATTTGCTGTTGGAATAACACTGGTTACACTTGCACTTTGAGCCCATATCTGATCAACTTTAATAATAAAGTCTGATGAAGTCCCTTCGTTCGGCGCCTTTTTATTAGCATTTGAATCAGTTTTTGTTTTACCAAAACCAACCTTCTTCCATAGTAAGTCGACTTTTTGACTATCTGTAATTGCCATTATGCTATACTCACGCTTGTTAATGAGTCTCCAGACTCGAGTTTGATTCTTACCAGGATATTATTTCCTGTTGCCCCTGTTCCGTTTTGATCACCTAGTGTAAAAGTAAAGTCATCGCTACTCATTGAGCTTCCGTCTACAATTCTATCACCTGATGTAAATGCACAACCATTTGAACCATTACCACCTGCGCCTGTATCAGCACCTGGTGTTCCTGCTCCGGCGTATGTACCTGTGCAATCTAACCAACCGTTAACTGTACTTGTATCATCAATGTTTGTACCTGGAGCCGCAATAAACATTCCGCTTATTGTTCCGCTTAGTGTGACTGTAAAGTTAGCCATTGTTGTTCTTCTAAAAGCAAAAGTAAAGTATTGTGCTCCACTTCTACCTGTGTTCAAGTCTGGCCCTGCTGGCAAGTAACCTGAACTTAAATCTGTATCGTAATGCTCTAGTGTTCCTAGTCTAACTATTGCTTCGCTAGTACCTGCTACTGTTACAGCACCACTCCAAGCATTGCTTGTATAAAAATTAGTTGCGCCTGCTATAGTTGGTGTGTCACCTGTACCACTAAATCCTGTAACTCGTAAACCGTCATCATCATGTGTAGCACCTAATGCATCTGCTACTGGTATTGCTGTTTCAATAAAGCCTGATGGACTGTCGGTCATTACTTGTAGTTTAGTTCCTAGATCAGCATAAGCACTATAACCTTTTAAGTTTTGTATTCTTGCTTTAATATTCTCTACTGAAGTTCTCGATGAACTTGTAAGACTAACATCAAGTGCTCCTAATGAATATGCACCGCCAATTCCAGTCTGTGCTACTGGCACACCACCGGATAACATTGATGATGTTCCGTCTACTTCAGTATAATTATAACTCTGAGTACCTATTGCACTATCTGTTGTACCCTCATAATTTGTGCTAGATAATACCTGTGCAATAGTTGAACCATCTAAATACGCTTCGCCTATTAAATTTGTTACTGTTAATCCAGATATTCTTACTACTGGACTACCTGTGTTGTAATAAGGAATGCCTGACACATATCTGTATGTGCCTGCAGTTTGTTCTGTTACTGTTGCACTACCTGATGCTAATGTTGGAACAACTGTTAAGTTATCTTTAACCAATGTAAGTTCGTTAGTATTACCGGTAGCACTATGACTTAGTTCAACCTTGTGTATACCTGTTGCTAATGCGTTAATGCTTTTAGTAACTCTTGCACTTGCAACTTGATAAAAGTTTGAAGGATAAGCAGAACTTATTTCATCTCTAGCATCGCCTTCTGATGTTACAACTAATGATGTAAATGTACCTGTTTCGTTTTCGCTTGAGCTAAATGTCTTTGCTCCATCGGCACTATCGTTAACTAACGCTGTTAGTGTTCCTGTGCTTGCATTATAAAAATTATCAGCCGAAGTACTCTGTACATCGCCTGCTTCGTAACGTCTTACTGTACTTGTTTCTAACGAGTCACCTGCTGTTGGCGGTGTTGTTCCTGTATTATTTGTAGCACCTGAGGCTAGTCTTCCACCCTCGCTATAACTAGTAGACCATGTTAGCGACTTACTGCTTAATCCAGCTGGCGCACTTGGTACGTCCTTAACAATAATTGTTGCTGAATCTGTATCTGACTGGGCAGTAATATCTGGTGTACCGTCTGTTGCAAATGATAAGGTATAGTTACCTGAAGTAACTGAGGTGTAATCATGTGTAATGTTACCACCTGCTACTGATCCTGTTGGACTACCTGATTCTGTGATTGTACCTGAGTTAGTGCTGTCTCCCCATGTATAAACATAACTATCACCATTTTCTGTAGTATTGTCTACAGTGATGATTCCTCTGTTAGTACCTGATAAGTCATTACCTTTGTATACTGTTCTAATGTTATCGCCACTAGCGTCGTTCAGTGCTGAACTGATTGCTGTTGCTGTAATTGTTGCCCTAACATCAGGTTCAACATGTACTGTAAAGTTTGAACTTATAAACGGGCTACTTGTATGTAGTGAAGTCACTCTTAATGTGCCTGTATAATCTGCTGGACTACCTGCAGAATTATCTGCTAAAGTATAAGTCTTTGTTATAGTTTGACCAGTATCACCTGAACTTCCTGAACCAGTGTTAACTGTTGTAGTTGTGCTATCGCCCCATGTGTATACATACTGAAGACCGTAAGTAGCAAAACTACCAATTGTATTTTCTGTATTGTTAGTAAATGTAACTGGCAATCCACTAGTAGCAGATTGGTTAATACCTGATGTTGTTGATAATGCTACAGTTGGTGTATGCGTATCGTAAACTTTAACAGTTTTTGTAATCTCTTGTGGAACTTGGCTTGGGTCTGCTGTACTATGAGACGTCATGTCTAATTTAGTTGTAAACGTTTGCTCTGCTTCTGCTCCAACTGAATAAGTATGTGCTAGTCTAGAACCATTTGCACCACCCGGATAGTCGTTATCTGTAACTGAACTATTTGCTGATCCATCGCCCCATTCTATTGCGTAGGCGGCATCTGCTATTCCTGTTACGTTTGTTGTATTGTTATCTAAGTATAATGGGCTTCCGTCGTCTACAATAAGTACTGTAGAACCGCCTGTACTACCAGCATACATATCAAATGCTACAACTGGGTTAGCAGTATATAATGTTATTAAATCTACTTTAGTGATAGTTGCTGAACTACCTTCTCCTGCACCACCGGAGTTGTATGCTGTCACAACAACATCATATGGTGAGTTTGAATTATCTGTATAAGTATGGCTTGGTGTACTGTCTGTTGTAGCAGTAGTCGATGATCCATCGCCCCAAGCAATTGTATAGTGAGTTGGACTGCCTGTTGCAGTGATTGTTAGTGTAGCAGTTAATGGTGAGCCGCCTTGTGTAACGTCTGTGGCTACAGCAACATCTCTAACGTAAGTATCATTTTGTACATTAAGCATTGCTTCGTTGAGTTTATCAATTGCTTCTGTTACTGTTGTAGCAGATGTTAATGTAGTAATAGCACTTTGTCTAATAGCAGAGGCACCTGCTCCGTCTACACTAGGTGTGATGTAGTATTTGCCGTCAGCTGGTGTACCAAGAGTGAACCCTGTTCCTACTGATCCACTGATAGTAGCATCTAATTGAGCTTTGGTAACAAGTTGGGTTGCAGTAGAGGCGTTTGCACCTTCAACAGCAATTAAGGCACTTCCGCCCACTGTAGTGAATCTTATTTGAGTATTAGCTTCATCAGAGATTACCCTAGGACCTTGTTTGCCTAGCTGTAGATCTCTACCTACACCGCTCTGTCCGTAATTTTTAACATCAGCCATTATTTAAGGTTCCCACTATGTTGTTTTATATAAGTATTTATCATATTAATCCGAATAGGTAAACTAGGTATATTTTTATGTTAATACACTTCTTTGAACGGCTACCACAGTTAAAATCTATGATGGCACAGAACCCACGTGTTATTGCCCGTGCGCCTGACTCTGCTGTTGCTGATAATTTTGTGTCTTCTCCTGATATAACATATTTATTAGAGCAAGCACCAAAATTAACAGAAGGCATAACTAATGAAGACCTTAGTAAAACCTATACATTAAGCCCTTACAGTGATGATGTAATAAAATTTCTCAGTGCAAAAGTATCAAGATTTGTAGGTGTGCCAAGGGATTATTTACAATACATTAACATATATCATTTTCCTGTGGGAACAATTCAGCCTAAGCAAAAATATAGTTATGATAAGATACAAGAAAGTCCTGTTGCTTTTACGCCTCATGGTAAAGTAATAGGTACTGCTACAATACTATTGTCAGATGATGCTACCTTGTTACTAAACGGTTCTACGTTAGATGTAAAAAAATCACAAATAGTAGGTGTACAAATGGTTGACGAACAAGACAATCTGTACTATAATAACATATTAGAGAGTGGCACGGTTGTAGAAAATGATCTATGGCTATGCTCTTTTGTGTTTACAGAGTTTCCAAGAGAGTTAAACGAGGTATACGGTGAAATTAAGTTATAAAGGCGTAGGTACAATAGGTTTTACATGTAGTACATTTGATTTACTACACGCAGGGCATATAACAATGCTAGAAGAAGCAACGCACCACTGCGAATATTTAATTGTAGGATTACAAAATGATCCTACCGAAGATCGCCCAGAAAAGAACAAGCCAGTACAAAGTATAGTCGAAAGACAAATACAATTAGCGGCGGTTAAGTATGTAGATGAAATTGTTATTTACAACACAGAACAAGATCTAATTGATCTATTATTAACACTACCAATTGATACTAGAGTGTTAGGCGACGAATACAAAGATAAGGACTTCACAGGTAAAGATATTGCCAAGCAACGTGGTTGCAAAATTATATACAATGGCAGAGACCACAGTTTTAGCAGTACTTCGTTACGCAAACGAGTACAAGCAGAAGAAATGCCAGGTATTAACTAGTTTCAATGCCAAACGGCGTAAATAGTACAATAACAACAAAGGAAGAAATATGTGGAAAAACTTAGTATTTTTAGTAGCGGCACTAGTTACTTACAGGCTCTTTGGGCCGCAAGATAACCTTACTCCACTATTAGCACTAGCAGTCTTTATGCCTAGGCTCACAAACAATACTAGCATACAATATTTGTTGCCTGTTAGCATTATGGCGTTCAGCAATCTCTTTTTAGAGCCAGTATCTCTACTTATACTTGCCGTTATGCTTACAGTATTCGCAGTTACACCTAGTGTAAGTCGCTACAGCAAGAGTCTTATTTGGGGTACTACAAGTGCCGTATTGATTTGGCATGTTGCTGTAAACGGTGCTGTGTGGTTCTCAGGCGGTGGTTCGTTGTTGCAAACATACATAGCGGCAATACCGTTTGATTTTAAGTTAGCAGTAAGTACAGGAATTTATGTTGCACTATTCTATAGTGTTGAACAACTGTTTCAGCAAGTAACTAATTCAAATAGGAAAATTATAGACAGGTTGATATGATTTTAAGATTGCTAGAGAAACTAGGTAGAAAAAGAGTTATACTCGACGCAGATGGCACACCGTACTTAACAAGGTACTACTTGTTTTTAAAAGATAGGAAATGGTTTCCATTTAACATATTCTTACATAACTTTCACAAAGGAGATCCGGATGATTTACATGATCACCCTTGGCCTTTTATTACTTTTATCCTTAAAGGGGGCTATTGGGAGCATACGCCAACTGGCAGGTTCTGGAGGCCCGCGGGTACGATACGCATTGCTGGCAGTAATCAACTTCACCGCGTTGAGCTTGAGCCTGGCGTTGATGTTTGGACTTTATTTCTCCCAGGTCCAGTAAAACGAGAATGGGGTTTTGTCAAAGAAGGCAAATGGGTTCAGCACGACAAGTATCTTGCAGAAAGATACAAAAACTAAACTAGGATACATATTATGAAAATGGCAGTAACAGGTGTTGGAATAGTTTCTCCACTGGGAAATAATGTTCCAGATAACATACAGAATTTAAGAGACATGGTTGTTCCGCTAGCCGACGCAAGGATCAAAGACGATCCAATTGCATCTCCATTAATGAAATTAAAAAAGATATTTCATGCAAACTACAAAGATTTAAATATTGATGATTTAGTTCCTGACAGAGACCAACGATACTCTGATCCTATTTGTACTACTAGTTTAATTGCATGTGACGAAGCAGTTAAGATGAGTGGTATAACATTACCCAAGGACACTCCTGTTTTTGTAGGTAGTATTCAGGGTGGTTGCATAAGTGAACTAGACTGGGTCTCTGATATAATCAATGGCAGGAAAAAGATTCACCCTAAGGTGTTATTAAATTCTGCACAAGAATATGTAAGTAATGTTATCAGTGAGCATTTTAAAATACATGGACCGGCTAGTGTAATTGCCGCAACTTGTATCTCAGGTGTACAAGCATTACAGACAGCCGAGAAGTATTTAGAAACAGGTACTGACTGTGCTATTGTTGGTGCAACAGATTTCATGACATCAAGTACAACACTATACTATTTTCAGGCTTTAGGTGCCCACAGTAAAACACCAAAGAGTGTTCCATGGGACAAAGACAGAGATGGTATTATTCCTGGAGAAGGAAGTGTGTACTTGGTAGTTGAGCCGTTAGAAAAAGCACTGAAACGTGGAGCAACCATACGTTGGGTAATTGACGGCATTGGTATTGCCAGTGATGCTCATCACCCTACACAACCAGACCCTGCAGGCACTGGAGGCAAAATAGCAATTGAACAAGCAATGAAACATGCTGGTACAACAGTTGATGACTACAATGTTATAAATGCACATGCAACAGGAACACCGGTAGGCGACCCAATTGAACATGATGTTCTCAAAGAATACTTTAATAAAGATTCTTGGCTGTACAGTAACAAAGGACAAATAGGGCACATGATGGGTGCTAGTTGTTTAATAGAACTTGTACTAGGTGCAGAAGCAATGAATGAAAACTTTATTCCAGGCAATGCAGGTTTAGTTGAACCGTTTGATAACTCGCATTTTTCTTTTACATATGACAGCAAACAACAGTTTGAGTACAATAGATTAATGAAAACTAGTTTTGGATTTGGCGGACGTAGTTCTGCAGTAAGTGTAAGCAAATATGAAAAGTAAATTTATACCTTACTATTTAGGTATTGCTTATGAAACAGCAAAGTTAAGTTCTGCCAACCGTGCTAAAGTAGGTGCTATTATTGTCAAAGATGATCGTATTATCAGCATAGGCTACAATGGAATGCCAAGTGGATGGGATAATGAATGCGAGGAAGTTGTTCCGCCTAACGAGTGGGCTGAATTTGAGCAATTAAAAACCAAGCCAGAAGTGTTACATGCAGAAACTAATGCAATAGCCAAAGTAGCACAAAGCACAGAGTCAAGTAAAGGTGCAACATTATTTTGCACACACTTACCTTGTATCGAATGTGCGAAATTAATACACCAAGCGGGGATAAGTAATGTATACTACGATATCGAATACCAAGCCGCAAAAGGTTCGGGAAAACAATTTTTAGAAGATAGCAACATAGAGGTCAACAAATGCCAAGTATAATGATAGAAGAATACGAAATATCAATCTCAGATTCTGCACAAGAATTCCTAGCAGGATTACTTGAAAAGCAAGACGATGAAGTTATAGGTGTTAGATTATATGTTGATAAAGCAGGTACACCAAAAGCAGAGACATTGCTAACGTATTTTAGAAGCAATAGCGATGATGATACTATCCTTTATAAGTTTGAAAATATAGATGCTTACCTAGATGTATCAACAGCTAAATTTTTACACGAAGCAACAGTTAACTACGACAAAGAAAGTTACGGTGGTGCGTTAACCATTAAGGCACCTAACAGCAAATTGCCTAGACTAGGCGATGATGCATCATTAGAAGACAGAGTAAACTATGTTCTGTGGAACGATGTTAATCCTGGCATTGCGGCACATGGTGGAGAATGTAACTTAGTTGAAATAACAGAAGAGAAAGTTGTTATACTAAGTTTTGGCGGAGGCTGTCAAGGATGTGCCCAAGTTGATGCTACTCTTAAGTTTGGAGTAGAAACACAACTAATGGAAGCAGTACCTGAACTCACTGGCGTAAAGGATGTAACTGATCACAGTGACACAACAAACGCCTTTTATTAATAAATAGTAGTAGACATCACACCAAACAGCACTTTTAGACAATAATACAACACAACATAGGAGAAAAATATGTTAGATCCAAGAATGGCAATAATGGATATGATCCATGACGTCAGAGAAAAACTTAATGCAATTGAAATGAACTTATGGGAAATTCCGCATCAGGAACCAGTAGAAACATATGACGAAGTCTTTGTTGCTCCTGCCACAGGTGATTACTTACACCCACTTACACCATCACATCCATGTCCAGAAGGACTAGGCGAAGGCGCTTATTGGGATGAATGTTGTCAAGCATGGATGGTTGCTAATGACTTCCCATGGGATGAGTATAGCTTATCTACAAATTATAACACTGACATGACATACTTACCAGAACACGGAAATGTATGGGTATCAGAAAGCACTAACGATTGGTCTAATGACTATGCTAGTGAGTGGTATGTTGCACCAACAACAATTGTTGAAGCACCAGTTGACTCTGCACCATATGAACATCGTATGCCAGTAGAACCAGTTGTAGCACCAGTTGTAGATCCTGGCACAATAATTGATCCAGCTTCTGCTCTAACTAATGATGCCGCAGTACTTGATGTGCCAATGGCTGAATTAGAAACTGAAGCTCATCAAATGAATGATTCTCTTGCTCCTACAGAACAAGATGAAGATACCATGCAAGATACCATGACACCTACTACAATGTTAAGTGATCCAGAAGATCATCCTAACGCATAGTATTTTAGATTAGTAAGTTTAGAATAAAAGGGCCAAATAGGCCCTTTTTTTATGTCAACGATTTCTGAACTAATAATTGAACGCTGTCATTACCAGCTTTCATAATAGAGTCGAGTTGATTAAAGTGTTGAATAACCGATGCCTTCGAGTTCTTAGTGAACTGAGTTAACATGGCTACTATTCCTAGTGGCTTCGCCATTGTATTCTCCTGTAATGTGGAACATAACGTAACCTAATGTTTTTGTAGCTTTACCTCGAATGAGGATTGTTACAGTAAATCAACACTATTGTTACAGTTGTGTTACAGAAGTATTTATCATCTTAGGCAAAATATCAGTAAAAAAACATATAAATATGCATTTAAAGGTGGTTAAATGCTGTTTTACCATCAAATAACGGTTGACAAATCCTGTATTCTTGCTATAATATATGCATAACTTAACAAAAAAGAGAAGAAAATTATGCAAACTAAATTCAACAAAGAAGACTTTACATGGGACGGAATGTACCTAATGTACACAGGAGAGCATTCTCAGTCTAAGTACTATGAGCTACCTTGTCATCCTACTAGAGTAGGAACTCCAAGATCAGAGTTTATTGCTAGATTCAAGTATGGTTACAAGCCTTGGAAAGCATGGGTTAACTTCATTGTAAAGAACTTCACTATTGAAGAGTATTTGCATCTTGCTACAACAATTCATCCTAGAGGCGCAATGGAAGCCAAAGGTTACACAGGGAAATAATATGTCAATTTATACACAAAATCAAAGCGAAGATAAAATTACATTTTCGACCACTAGTGGTAAAGCTAGTTTGACATGTTACTTTGACGATGATAGACAAGGTGAAAATATTAACCTAACTGCACTAGAAGAAATGTGGTATGGTCATGAGGAATCTATTAATCATCCAGAAGGGTCAGAATACCCTTTAAGTGTAAATGTTCCTTTTTTGAAGTTGATGAGAGAAAGAGTCGCTGATAGTGTTCTTAATAGAACTGGAATCAACATTAAAGACTTTGATGGAATTATCCACGCTAATACTTTTGGAGGTACAGCATAATGATGTTATTAATGGGTTACAAGAGTAAGAAGGAATTAAAAGAGTCTGTGGGGCAACGCCTGGACTATCAAGAGACCAGTATGTTTGGTGACGAATTTAAAGCTGACGGTTCGTTTGTAGGAGCACACCGTCCAGCAGTTACCGGACTTCCAGGACGTGAATTCTTTGCACAAGTTACTATGTCGAATGGTTTAATACAAGCGGTTAAATAAGATGCCATCTGTACTAGAACTAGAACTGGCTCTACAAGAAGACACCGAACTGGTTGAATCAATTGCAGACGATGTTAATGACACAATCAGACTGGAATACAGACTGGATGGCGAGTTTACTGAGCAGGAAGTAGAAACACTTATACATCAAAAGATAGCCAACTGTGTTAATACCGATGAAGACTATTACTACGACAGAGTTAATGAACTCATAGACTATAACTTGATAGGTGCATAATGAGGCGTTTAACTAACGCGGCTATTTGCCTGCAAATAATAATTTTTATATCAGTATTAATGCTGATAAATTGAGAATAAGAATAAGTAAGAGTATGAAGAAATCAACTACACAAATGACCAAAGCAGAATTATTTTCTGTTCTCAAAGAAAAAGACGATGTTATTGCATCTCTAAATGCTAGAGTTGATGAACTGGAAAATATGGCCGTTAGAAGCAGAGCAATTCCTATGGACGCTGATGGCAGTAGAATGTTAACTATGATGAATCAACGCATTAAAGCATTAGAGGAACAGATAAATGCCGGATAATTACGACCCTTACGAAGAGATAGCTCAAGACATCCTTGATATGAAACCCGGTGAGGTTCGACAAGTATTTGTATACGGCACACTTAAATCAGGTGGACCTGTTCGAGGTATGGAAGGTAGCGAAAATGCTCAGATTGTAGGAAGGGCAACCACACTTTATCCTGACTACGATATGATTGATATGGGACAGTTTCCAGCAGTAGTAATGAATGGCACTTATAAAATCCAAGGCGAGGTATGGGAAGTAAATGCAAAAGTCGCCGCTAAGTTAGATGCTATCGAAGGCTACCCAGACTTCTACAAAAGAGAACAAGTGCAAACAACACAAGGCAAAGCATGGATGTATTACTTAGAACGTGATTCTTGGGTTGGTATGAAAACAGATGCCGAGTCTCCTCAGATTGACGTGATCAATGATGAGGCAAAGCAATGGATTCTGTAAAGAAACATTTTTATAGTTGGCAAGACACAGAGAGTATGTGTCAAAGCATCGTTAATCAAATGTATGCTGATAACTGGCGTCCTGATTACATAATAGGACTTACTAGAGGCGGCAACATTCCTGCAACAATTATTTCCAACCACACAGGCATTCGCTGTGAAGCATTAAAAATTAGTTTGCGTGATGATGACGCAGGCCCAGAAACTAACTGCTGGATGAGTGAAGATGCATTTAACGGTATGAACATATTAGTTATTGATGATATCAACGACACAGGTGCAACACTTAACTGGTTGCAACAAGATTGGCAAGCAAGTTGCTTCGCTGATGATATTAAGTGGGAGCAGATTTGGGATAACAACGTCCGTTTTGCTACACTCACAGAAAACTTAGCAAGTGAGTTTTCACAAGTTAGATATACTTGCCACGAAGTAAACAAAGTAGAACAAGATGTTTGGCTAGTTTATCCGTGGGAACAACAACCGATAAGAGAATAATGCACACAGTATCCGTAACAGAAGTAAAGCACTATAGCGACAGGCTGTTTAGTTTCCAAACTAGTAGACCTAAATCATTTAGATTCAAGAATGGCGAGTTTGCTATGATTGGATTACCAGCAGACAAATATGAAGGCAAACAGCTATTCAGAGCATACAGCATTGTGAGTACCTGTTACGATGACTATGTTGAATTCTTAAGTATTAAAGTACCAAACGGACCTTTTACAGAATTACTACAGCATTTACAACTAGGTGATGAGATAATAATCAAACCTAAGACTGTTGGCAGTTTAGTTATTGACTATTTAAAACCTAAGAAAAATCTTGTTATGTTAAGCACCGGCACTGGCATTGCTCCGTTTATGAGTATCATAAGCGATTGGGAAACTTACGATAGATTTGAAGATGTTTACTTATTTCACACAGTAAGAAACATTAACGAATTAGCCTACCTAGAAAAAATTGAGGAAATGGTTGACATATTCCCTAACTTAGTGTATATTAATACTGTGACTCGCGAACCTTACATTAGATCTGGAAGGTTCTGGAACTACATTGAGGACTACTTACCGAGTGGTTTTACAAAAAGTAGGGACACAGTTATGGTGTGCGGCAGTCCGGAATTAAACAAGACTTGCCGCACATTGTTTAAGAGTTTAGGATGGGAAGAAGGAGATGTCGGCGAGAGCGGAGATTTTTTATTAGAACGAGCGTTTGCAGATTAGGAGAAATTAACATGGCAAAAAGAAGATTTAGAGTTGAAGCAGGATACCGAGGTGGTGAAGTAACCATTGGCACAGTTAGAGAAGGTTTTGTAGACCATTTTTTAGGTGAGGAAGAAAGCGATCTAATAGATGCCATTACTGATTTTGATAACTGGGGACGTGAAGATGACCCTGAAGACGCTTTAGTAGATCCAGAAGGTATACCGATACCCTACGAAGATTTTGAATCTTGGACAGAGACCACAGACATTGAACACATAAATGGAGCATACGCTGACGGTCAGTGGAGCTACGAAGAAGTTCCTGCAGACAGTAGCGATGATTATGCTTATGAAAATGTAGTTGATTTTGATGCTTACCACTTGTATGGCAGAGAAGCATACATGGATGATGAGAGGCCAGAAGACATGACTGATTATAAACCAGTGCTACAATTTCACAGTGGCGAGAAAGGTGGTTTTGGTGCATGGTTTGTTGAAACAGACGGTGAAGATTTTGATCCTAAGAAAGTAGCATTCAGTTCTGTTGAAACTCAGGTGGCTGAAATAGTTGATGACATGTGGTATGATAAAGAAATAGTCGACAAGGATTATGATAATTGCGACACCACTGGTAAAGGTTATTATGCAGGTGTAGGCTACATGAATATGAAATGGCATGACTCAGATGAAAAATACACTGAAGAGTATTTTACAGAAAATGAAATTTGGGAATGTTTTGACGATGACCAAGCAGAATCTTAAAACTAATGTTTCGTTACCAAGAGTATCTAAAACCAGAGCATTGGCAATGGCAAAAAATGTTTGCTTGGAAACCTATAAAAGTTAAGTCTGGTAAATGGGTTTGGTTAACAACAGTATACACAAAACATTCAGTGGTAATAACATCAACAGAGTTTATTCAAAGGAAATTATCAGGTGAGAATTGAAAGAGACATCAAGTTAGACTACAGTGACGTTCTATTTCGCCCGAAGCGAAGTACAATGGTTAGTAGGGGTGATGTAAACCTCGTCCGAGAGTACACTTTTAAACATAGCGGTAGACAGTATTCAGGCATTCCTATTATGGCATCTAATATGCATGGTGTAGGAACGCATGACATGGCGTTAGCATTAGCAAAGGCAAGTATGTTTACTTGTTTAGTTAAGGAAGACGAACCAGCGTATCTTTGGGACTGGTTAAGTAATAATCAATACAAAGATGACTTAGTCAAATGCATGGCAGTTAGTACAGGCGTTACAGCAATAGATAAAGAACGTATAGACGCAGTACTAAAATTAAACAAGTCAATAAACTATGTTTGCATTGATGTAGCAAACGGCTATTCAGAAGGATTCTTAAACTTTGTAGAACAGATAAGAACCGAATACCCTAAAATCACAATCATTGCAGGTAATGTAGTTACACCAGATGTAACAGAGGAGTTAATTTTACGTGGAGCAGATATCGTTAAAGTGGGTATTGGGCCTGGTAGTGTTTGCACTACTCGTATTAAGACTGGCGTGGGATATCCCCAGCTATCGGCGGTTATTGAATGTGCCGACGCCGCTCATGGTCTTGGTGGACACATCATTGCTGATGGCGGTTGTAGTAGTCCTGGAGATGTAGCAAAAGCATTTGGAGCCGGAGCAGACTTTGTTATGCTTGGTGGAATGTTAGCAGGTTACACCGAAGGCGGCGGCGAGGTTTTTAATAAATATTATAACACAAATGAACTTGTCTACGAAGTTGGTGATCATTTAAATCGGTCCACAACTAAACACAAACAAGTTCAATTCGTAGAGTTTCATGGAATGAGCTCAAATAATGCACAGGAGAATAACAATGTTAAAGATTACAGAACAAGCGAAGGCAGAGTCGTTGAAATTCCTTTCAAAGGTAATGTTAATTCCGGTATTAGAGACATACTTGGCGGTCTCCGTAGTACTTGTACTTATGTTGGCGCAACGAGCTTAAAGGAACTAAGCAAACGTACGACCTTTGTGCAAGTTAATAATGGCAAACAGTATAACACAATGTTTGAAGCACACACTGTGGGAGAGTAAGTAATGGCAAGATATGTATTTTTTGGCGATTCACATACTTGTGGTCTAGAGATAGAAGACCATTTGGTTCTTGATAATGACTTTGACATGGTTAACATCATGAAAGAAGGTCTTATTGATCAATACGATTTTAAAACTGCAACTGTTATGTGGCACATGCATATGGCACAACAAGCCAACATGACTCCGTGGGAATTTATTAATCGAGATATTGAAAGCAGTTATCCGCATATACTAGGCAAACTACATGATGTAGAAATTAAAAAGTATTGTCAGACTGCAAGCTCAATGGATTATGTATTACTGCAACTAGAAAACTTACACAGCATTGGCGAGATAAGTCCTGATAAAGACGTGTTGTTTATAGGCATGTGCAGACCTACTAGAACATATACACTGGATGAATCTGAAGGTAGATACAATTTTGCTTTTGAAAATGTAGACGGTAAAAGTGCAGACGACCCTGAGATGGCACAGTTACTTAAAAGGTTCGGCGAGAAAAAAGAAATACTACTTAGCGAATTCTTAACAGACAATAAATTGGTTGCCAGTTTTTATTCAGCACTCAGTGGTATAATGAATTTTGCTGAACTGAACAACTACAAGTTACACCTATTACCGCACTTTAATCAAGACTATATCAAAGTAGATGGCGTACATAGACCAGAGACGATAGCATACAAAACCCACTGTGAGACTAAGCAGGAGTGGATGTACTACGACTTCTGCATTGATACTTACAATAGAGCAATTGAATATATGGTTAACGAATTACACCACTTAACTTACTTTCAACACGACAGAGACCGTTGTGGTTTCTTCCACCCTGACTCCCAGGCCCATAAGTTTTTTGCTGAATCATTGGCCGAAAACATAGATAAAACAGGTTTTAATTAATAAATACTATTACAAGATGATAATACAACCAGACATATTAAGATTCAATCGTAATCCAGCGTTAAGTCCTTGGTTCAATGACCAACTGCACAAACTAATCTCATTCGGCGTTTTCCACAGTGAAATACAAACACTACAAACAAGACTGGTAACTGAGCTAGTTAATTACAAAACACAATACAATATTTCAAATGTAGTTATAGGCATAAGTGGTGGCATTGATAGTGCCGTAACTGCTTTACTATTCAAGGAAGCTGGCTGGAGTGTAACAGGTGTTATGCTACCTATACATCAAGATCCTAGTGAGTTAGACAGAGCTAAAGAATTCTGTAATCTATTAAACGTTTCTATTGAGAGAGATTTAACACATTTATTTGATGGCACCCTAGAGAATATGACAAGTCTAGGTTGGACCCATAAAGGATTAAAAGAAGATTTAGTTAGACAAGGTAATATTAGAGCAAGGTTACGAATGATAACTTTATATGATATTGCTAGTAGTCAAAACGGTTTAGTTGCAAGCACTGATAACTTCAGTGAACTTGCTACAGGTTTTTGGACATTGCATGGTGATGTTGGTGACGTCTCACCTATCCAGGCATTGACTAAGAGTTGGGAAGTTCCTGCATTAGCGGAACATCTCGGAGTGCCACACTCTATTGTGGAAGCAGTACCAACAGACGGATTGGGAATTGCAAACGGTGACGAGGACCAATTTGGTTTTAGTTACTTAGAGTTTGACATTGCATTGTTTTCTCTTTTGAGAGGCGGTGTAGAGTTAGACGAATTAACCGATGAAGATAGAGCGATTGTTGAGTCGGTCGCTAACCGAGTGAGGAGTACTACTTACAAACGTACCAATCCGTTCAATCTTGATCATCCCTTTGACTCAGGCCGATATGCTGAGTTGAGTAAACTTGATAACTATCTAAGGAGATAAACCATGGAATTATTTTATATTGTTCTGATAGTTCTTGCCGTAGCTGGCGGAGTATTTTGGTATTTTAACAAAGACCAAAATGACCTCGACATTAATGACGATGGAAAAGTTGACGTTGCTGATTTAAAAGAAGCAACAAAAAACGTTTCTAAAGGTATTAAAGCTGAAGTTAAAAAACTTCCTACACCTGCAAAGTTGAAAGCACTAACCAAAACCGCTCTTGAAGAGCTTGGTAGAGATTTTGGTGTTGAACTTGACAAACGTAAGAACAAAGACAGCATGATTGCTGATCTTAAAAAAGGTGCAAAAGCACAACAAAAGTAAATTTATTTACTCGAGTAAATAAACACGCCTTCGGCGTGTTTATTTTTGACTAAAAATCCACTATATTAACACATCTTTTAATAAAAAGTATAAATACCATTGGAAGTTAGAAAAGCACTCCTTCTTCCACAACAGTTTTGTCGATTGTCAAGTGTTGCCGTGGTATGTATCCACTGTAGACTGTAATGCAACAGTACAGCACAATTTTGAGATCGAAACAAAAAGTTTAGGAACTTTTAACTGAGCAGAGTCTGAGAAGAGCTGTGAATACGGATGCTAATAATATTTAGATTCGGAGAATGAAAATGTCAACCAGCACTATCCTTAGTGACGGTAAACAATTAACTCAACGTACAATAAATACACTTAAAGAAGTCAAGGACAAATACTGTCCGGACGGAGAAACTTGCGAAAGTATTCTCAGTTTTGTTGGCGTGTTTTTAACTTTTGTGTTTATGTATATTGCAGTTAAGCCACTTATGATTTGGTAATTGTTTACAGCGTCACAAATATAAAAAGGCTCACTAAGTGGGCCTTTTCCTTGACTATTACTATAAATATGTATATGCTTAATACAATAGACAGAGTTGTCAATACAGTACAGGATTTTAGTTCGCCAAATCAATTTAATGCATGGCTTATGCAAGTTGGTGTTGATGCTACCGCAGACAACATACCTAAACTATGTGTAACTGCTAACAGCGTTAGAGGGTGCTCTACAAATGTGTGGATAAGCAGTAATAGAAAGGACGCTTTGGAGACTTGGTCCTTTAATTTTTACAGTGATACCACTATGACCAATGGCATCGGTTCAATACTGACAAGTGCATTCAATGGACTAACAACAGAACAAGTTAATGATGTTAGCTTTAGTGATTTTAACTTTTTAGCAACACACTTAACGTTAGCAAAAAAGAAAGGTCTACAATCGATGATTAACCATATAAAAAGAATAGTTAACACTTGACAATAAACCAGTTAGACTGTATAATTGTAAAACAAAACAAACGGAGAGTTAAATGAATTTTGTACCATATGTAATAGAAAAAACTGCACAAGGTGAGCGTAGTTACGATATCTACAGCAGACTTTTAAAAGAACGAATTGTATTTTTAAACGGTCAAGTTGATGATGCTGTATCTAATAGCATTTGTGCTCAGTTATTATTCCTAGAAGCAGAAGATCAAGATGCTGATATCAGTTTCTATATTAACTCGCCAGGTGGTGTTGTTACTGCCGGCATGGCAATGTATGATACCATGCAATACATTAAACCAGAAGTAAGTACTATTGTAATGGGACAAGCGGCCAGCATGGGAAGTTTACTAGCCCAAGCAGGAGCACCAGGCAAAAGGTATTTACTACCTAAGTCCAGAACAATGATCCATCAGCCAAGTGGCGGTGCATCAGGTATGGCATCAGACATAGCAATACAGTATGCAGAAATTGAGCGTATGAAAAAAGACTTAACTGATATCTATGTACAACATAACAGCAAAGGTAAAACATACGCAGAGTTTGAAGCGGGCATGGATAGAGATAACTTCTTATCTGCACAAGAAGCCATTGATTGGGGACTAGCAGACGAGATTGTTTCTAAGAGATAAGAGACAATATTAATGCAGAGAATTGATCAAATAATTTCATCTGACACAGTGGCTAAGGTATTTGAATTATACCGCGATACGTCAAATGTTGTTGAGATAGATGGTCATTTAGCTGATAGACACTTCCCAAGTGGCATAGGACATTTTATGGTAAGTAAATTTACCAACGATGAATTTGATTTTTTATGGAAGGAAGTTTCTAGTAAATTGCCCGGCTACGAGTTAGTATACTGCCGCGTATTAAAATTTATTAAAGGCTGTTACATTGACTCTCATATTGATTCTTATGCACAAGGGGACCAGGAAAGCAATCATAGTTTAATCGTACAGATTTGCAGACCAGAGTCATATGCCGGCGGACTACCGTCAGTTAATGATGAAACACATTTTTTAAAGTTAAAAGACGCCTTACTATATAGATACGATGAAGAACATGCAGTTACACCTATTAGAAAGGGAATACGGTATGTAGTTAACTTAAGACTTAAAGTGGCTAAATAATACTATGCAAACATTCGATCCAACAAAAGAACTAATAACAATAACACCTAATGCCCAGATTCACTTCAAGCAGGTTGTTGAAGACTCTGACGCACATGGAATTAGATTAAAACTAACAGGAGGAGGTTGTGCCGGCTTCGCCTATGATTGGGAAATGGTTGAAACAAACTCCCAGGTCAGATTAGATGAGTTTACACTATCATTTGACGGCTGGGACTTTTACTTAGATAATATGAGTAAGCCATACTTAATAGGCAGTACAGTAGACAAGAAAACTAGCATTGCCGGGAATATGATTGAAATATCATCCCCGCTTGCCGCGAGTACTTGTGGCTGTGGTGAGTCAGTACAGTTTGATATATAAATGCAAGTAGATTATAGTTTTTTAGAATATTCATACAATCCAACAACCACAACAACATTAGTAGTTGAGGCCAGACTAAACCTTCTAGGCTTTATTAAACGTACAAGGAATAGCACAGGTGCTGTCACAGTATGGACTCAAAACTTATGTATATTACTATTAAAAGAAGTTACCACAGATGCCTTAGGCATTACAGGTATTGGCTTTAATGTATCAAAAGATGTTATAGCTAATATAGGCGCAGAGCTTGATCCGGACGATACGGGTATGTATGTTGTTGATAATTGTGCAGGCTTTAGAACGTTATTAATGCCTGAGGAGGAGTTTAAGAACTTAAATTCTTCGTTAAGCCTTGTTTCAAACAAGCCAACAAACGTTACTAGCAACGGTTTAAACTATGTTAGCGGTGTTATATACAACAATGCTAATCCTAGGATGCGAGACTTTTATCAAGAGATAGGATTCAGGTTTACTAAAACAGGTGATAGATATTACACCTTTATGAGTGCTAACAACAGATTCAGTTTGATGTTAGATACGCAGTCGTATGATAACAAAATATCAACAATTATATGTGACACTGACGATGTGTTTAGTTCTACTGCAAACTTTGTTGCAAAAGGTGTTAAGTTAAAGAAACTTGTTACACCACAACTTAACTTTGGTAAAATGAATCACAAGATTGTGGGTTACAACTGTAATGCATCAGGTGACGAAAACAGTTACACAATAGAAAACTTAATCCCTAATGCGGCACCCGGCTTAGATATTATATTTAGACAAAGAAAACAATATCTGCATATTTCAGAAACGACCTTAGACACTTACTATGCAAAGTTATAAAATAGATTCGCCTAGTACTTCAATAAGAAGTGGAACGTATCAAAAAATGTACAGCGACAAGAATATGTTAGATGCATTTGGTACACTTACACCAACTAGGTCCGAAAGAACTACATACTTTTTTGATTTATGGATGGAATGGCGAAGCACTCGGGCGTTAATAGACAAACGTAAAGAGACAGCGGTACAGAGATTACTGCTTGATATAGGCCTCAAAGAGTTTTGGGAGTTTCAAGTTAGAGCTGGCGAAGTTAGATTTGCTACAGAAGAAGATAAAGGCTTTGCTTTAGTAAGCGGCTTGCGAGAATACACACAGGATTACAGTGGAGTGAAAAATGTTTGATTACTACGATTACGTTCATGGACTTCCAGAAGCTAAACTTGTTTTAGAGTTAGAAAAGTTAAACAAACGATTGTTTAAGACCAGTCAGACCAGTCCTGTATTTGAACAGTTAATGAATATGATTGACATGGCTCAAAGTGCATACACAGACAAGCAGTATGCATTAAGAATTAAGAAAGAAGATACAGTAATAAACATCGGTGAAATGCATGGTGAAGATTACACACCTGATTATACTAAAGAAGAAATAGTAAATGCATATATTGAAGTATACACCAAACAGAAACCTCAAGAGAAGCCAAAAAGATGAGAAGAGTAACACTACATAAAACGCTACCTATGAGAGTAATGGTATTAGATGATGAGATGGGAGTTATACAACCACAAGACTACAAAATAACGTATACGTTAAACACGTTGATTGACCCTGACTCGGCTGACCCGGTAATAGAAGGACAAAAAATACAAAACAAAAGTTTTTCTAAAATAAACATGCTTATTGAACAAATTCTAGATAATTCAATTGTAGCAACTCCGTCTAATCCAGATACAAAACTGCTAGAAAAATATACTAATAATTTTATTATTGTACCAGACCTCAGCGAAACAACTTTTATAGCCGCATTACATTGTAAATTTAATCATATAGTAAACAAAGGGTCCAGTGTTAATCAAATAACATTACATGAGACTACAGACGATGTAACATACACTTATGTTATTGATGACTTTGATCAAAGCACATGGGTTGATCTTCCTACCACAGAAGAGTGGTTAACTGAACTTAGTTGCTGGGAAACCAGTTGGTGGTTTAGGGAAGATATTAGCACGTTTGATAGAATTTGTGAAGACCAGGCTGAAGTAGATGCATGGACAATTGTCAAGGAAGAAGAAGAAATTGATATTAAAAATACAGAAGCTCTAACATTAATTGATAATATGTATGACAGTATGTTTGATGCAAACACAGATTTTGCTGGTGAAATTGTAGACTTAACAGAATTTAAGGATGCAAAGAAGAAAAAACAACAAGGCTGGAAACCAAAGTTAGTATAAAAACGGTTGACAACAACATAAATATATGTAATAATAGCGTATGGAATTACAACACACAGTTTCTACAGGTATCGAGCTACTATACAGACATAAGTCTTTAGTAAATGTTCCTTTTGCAGATGATATTGTTACTGAATATAACAATGCATCAGTGGAGTTAGATTTAGATAAGATAGTAAGCAAAGGTAACTGGAGTAAAGATTTTAATATACCTCAGCATTATAAAGAACTTGATGTTGCAGAATATATTAGAAAGCTAACCCCAAAAGGAGTGGACGGCACAGATAACGCCAAGTCCAGTCAGAGGGTAGAAATGGAGTTAGCACTATTTGAGGCCAGGAACTTATTTCCTGTGGTGCAAATGTTGATATATATAATTGATACTATGCGTAAAAACAGTCTAGTCTGGGGTGTTGGAAGAGGCAGTAGTGTCGCTAGTTATATATTGTATTTGATTGGTGTGCATAAAGTAGATTCGCTTAAATACAAGTTAGATATAACAGAATTTTTAAAATGAGGTTAAAATGGTAATAAGAAAAAGCAATAGAGGACAGTCAATAGATATGGAAGCCCTGATTGCCGCTAACAGCAGTAGTCCTGCCGTTGGAAATTTAAGAGTAAACGCCGCAGGAGACACAATTGGTCCAGGCGGAGACATTATTCAAACTAATGCAGAAAGAGCCAGAGCATACTATCAGGACAATCCAAGTAGTAGTACATCTCAAGTAAGTATCAAAGGCGATATGCCATTATTACAACCCGACGTTGATAACCCTATTGAGCCTAAAACTGCTAAAACGGCAAAAGAAAATGCCAGAACTGCGCCAGTTGAGCCATCAGTGCTTGACACAGCAGAAGAAATATTTGCAGACAAATTAGAAGCAATAGCAGAACCAGACGAATTTAACGAGCCAGAAGTAGCACCGTTAGGATGGAAAGAAGTAGAACAAGAAAACGGTGATATTGAAATGGTACCTTACTACACCGAGGAAGAATCAGATGACTCAGGAAACAGTTCAGGCGTATAACTATACAGTCACCCAACCTACTACAACAGTAGCTTCGGTTTCCACGATTACAACAGCACCAATAACAATAGACACAGGTAGTATCACAACAGGTACTCCATTCAGTACTATCACCGGTGCAAATACTAATGCTGTCTGGATAGACGAATTTCAGGAAAGCAACATAACAATTGGCAAGCAAGTATTAAACGAAGAAAAAATTGAAAAACTAACAGCATTGCTAGATATACTTGAAGGTCTCGAAGGCTCTGAGTTATCAGCAATGCTAGAAACACAGATACTACTTAATAAGGTAAGAAATGACTAAACTTAGAGCAATTAACGACACAATATTAGCATACAATGGCGACTTTAAAGATCATGTAACAAACTCAGGTATTGTTATAAAATCTACTGCTGGCAAAAACGAAGGCATCACACCTAGATGGTTTCAAGTGCTTGAAGTTGGACCTGAGTCAGAGTACTTAGTTAATAAAGAGCAATGGATATATGTTGAGTACGGAAGATGGTCTGAGGCATTAGAATTAGAGGATGACAGATTACCGGACGGCAAAGGCGAAGTATGGAGAATTGATCCAGCAGGCTGTATGCTTGTGAGTGATGATGCTCCAGAGAATAATTACCAATATAACAAAGATACAGCATTTGATGGTGTATATAGGAACCCACTGGACAACTAATGAAATTACCATACGACAAAACGGCTACATTTACAAACACATTTGGCTTAACAGGTCTGTTACTGTTAGCAGGTGTTATGTTTGCAGGTCAGTCATATTGGTTCTTAGTACCTTCTGCATTTTTTGTATTTGCAAGTCAAGGTTTACAAATTAAACAAGACAAGGAATGATATGCCATATATTGAACGCACAGGTGTTAAGAAGATAAACGAACAACTGCAACAATGGTATCACGTAATGGTAGATCCACGTATAGATGGATTTAATGGATTTGCATGTAAGAAGAAATGTTATGAAGTTCTCTTCGAGCTAGAAAAGATTTTAGCTAATGCACCACACTATCACGGTGAGGATGAATGGCTTGACGAAAAGAATCAACAGAAAGTTCAAGAAATACTCGAAGGCAAACAACACTCAATTAACTACGTCCCTTAAAGGAGACAGTAATGAACAAAGCAGACGGCACAATTAAACGTGAACAAGAAGAAGCAAAACGGCTAATGGATGAGTACTTAGCAAAAGGTGGTAAAATTACATATCACAAAGCATTCGAAACAACTCCAAAGGAGCCAGCTCCGTCAATAATTGATACTAAGGAGAAAAAATGAAAAATATATACATTGGACTAGCAGTATTTGTAACACTATTAATGACAGGTTGCGGTTCACTAAAGTACATGCCTGAGAAATTTGATGGTAATGAATACATGAAACTAGCAGAACTATCAGTACTAAGCAGTCTCAGTGAAACTTGCAATGGCCTCGAAGTTGCCTCTATTAGATTTAATAGTGCGGTACTAATGAAGTACAGCGAAGGCACACTTAAAGAAAACATTGCAGATATCTATGCAGGTATACATGCAGAAACAGTACAGTTAAGTGAAAGAGAAAATCCTTCACCAGCATACTGTAGAATTAAAAGAAACAAAATTGTTGAGTTAGTAGACTCAGCTATGGATACATTTGGAGATCGAAAGAAATGAGCGATTATAAAAAACTAGAAGAGAAAATGATTGCCGAAGTTACTGAACTAAAAGGTTTATGTGAAGCGGGAGAATTATCAGAATCTGAGTACAATGAGTTAGTTGAAGATATCACTGACCATGCTAAACTTAGTGCAAAAATTGGTGTAGAATCAGATGCAATTTTAGTAGGAAAAGTTATTGATGCAGTAATGCTGGTTGCAAAACTAATATAATGTCAACTCTTAGACTTGGAATTATTGGTTGCGGATTTGTTGGCGGCTCTGTTGAGAAAGGCTTTAACATTGATGTTGAGCGATTCATTGTAGATCCTAAACACAAGGACGGTATTGACTTAGCTGAACTTGTTATAGCTGAACCAAGTATAACATTTTTATGTGTACCTACACCACAAGAAGAATCGCATCAAGATGTTGATACATCTATTGTACGGGACACTCTAGCAAAATTAGAAGCATTAGAATACAAAGGTATTGTTGTAGTTAAAAGCACAATAACTCCTTACTACCTTACTAAGTTTAAGAAAGACTTCAAACTAAAGATAGTTTACAACCCAGAGTTTCTCAGAGAATCTAGTGCAGATTACGATTTTATAAATCCTGATATGCAAATACTAGGTGGTAAGTGGAGAGATTGTGAAGTAGTTGAAAAGGCTTATGTTAGGCACAGCTCTGTAAAAGTTGTACCAACATTTAAAACGGACATGGTCACAGCAAGTATGTTAAAATATACAGTGAACAGTTGGTTAGCTACAAAGGTTGCATTCTTTAATGAACTGCATGAATTATTTGAACAAAGCGGTTCAAACTGTACATGGGAACAATTTACAGATATGTTGCAACGAGATCACAGGATGGGTGGCAGTCATATGCAAGTACCTGGTCCGGATGGTCAGTTTGGTTTTGGCGGTACATGTTTCCCAAAAGACACTAATGCCTTGTTATACTATGCTAAATTAACAGCAGAAAAGAATCCACTTACTATATTAGACTCTGCTGTTAAAAGTAACAGTAAACGCAGGCTAAAAAAATAAGGAGATCTAATGTTATTTGCACAATATCAAAACATATTATCACCCAATGTAATGCAACAGCTACAGGAAAATTATCTAGGAGATGACGTTCATTGGAAACACAGAGGCTTCGGTCGATTTTTTCGTTACTTAACTGAAGAGGAACACAATCTAGTACTAGACGATTTATATTCTTCAGATCCTAACAATCCGCTCTTTGGCGATAAATGGTTAATGAGAAACCAACACATGTATATGCAGAAATTTATACCTGAAAGTTGGTTGCCTATGCATAGAGAAAAGTGCTACGGTGTTGTAACTATATACGTTAATCCTGACAGCGACTGGGCTGACCAGCCACAGCCAAAGTTTGTATATTATGATACAACAGATTTAAAGTTGCTGGATGACTATAAGCATACTTTCCCTATACATTTTAATTCAGGTACATACTCAATAACACCTGAACACAAAACTCCTGAATTTACAGCATACCATAAAGTAGAGTATAACAAATCAAACGTAGACAGAGTTTGCTTACAAATATTTTATGGGCCAGGCGGCAAAGGCCAAATATATAGAAACAATGAAGCTAAATTTGATAATTATGCAGACGAAAAGAAAGATTATACAGAAAGATCATTAATGGCAGGATCATTAGATGTACCAGGATTCATGGAGATGTCTGATGTAAGTAAACAATTTAATGAAGACCATGCAGAAATAATAAGCCGGTTAGAAGGCAACACAGTATGAATCTTAGAGAAAAGTTAGATGGCCGAATGGATCAGATTCAAGCATGGATGGAAAGCAATTATCATTTAGACCATCCAGAAGAAGTAACAGCAATGATAGACAAGGTAACATTTGCATGGAACGTACTAAGTGAGGAAGATAGGGATTACATTCACGGCTGTCAATCTGCTATAAACGATTTAGTTAGTTGGGGGAAACCTACTTCATGGAAATAGTAAATAATGTTCCATTCATACGATAACTATCTGTCAGAAAGTTTGCTTGTAAAATTACAGCAAACATACATGTCTGATGATATTAAGTGGACCCACAGAGGCTTAGGTAGATTCTTTTGTTACTTCTCAGAAGAGATACATAACGAAATTCTAGACGATTTATATAACAATTCAGACCTGCCCACATACCACAATAATGAAATGATGAGGGATCATCATTTGTATATGCAGAGGTATGTTCCCGGAAGTTGGTTACCTTTACACCGCGAAAAAACACATGGTGTGTTAACTATTTGTATAAACGACGACGAGAATTGGTCAGAAGATAATCCTGGTCCTACCTTTGTTTGGTATGATACCCAAGATTTATCTAATCTTAAAGAACACGAAAATGTTGTTCCTATTAAAAGAAACAGTGGATCCTTGTTTATTGTAAACGAGTCATATCCGAGTTTTAATCCATTCCATAAAGTACGACTTAATAAAAGTATTACAGATAGATATGCTGTACAAATGTTTTTTGGTCCTGGCTTTGTGCAAGTTGGGACAGTTCAAAATAAAAACACTACTGGTAGATCAATACCCTATGAGAACAATGACTACACCGTTACAGCAAAACAACAAACAAAAAAATCATTACAAACTGGGTTTTTAGAAACTCCTGGCATTATTGCAATGATGCCTACGATGGGCCAATGGGCAGAAGATAATTCAGAAATAATTGCGAGGTTAACAAATGGATAAAAAGTTTACATACTACGAAAATATACTTAGCGAAGGTCTCATTAACGAATTACATGATTACTACTATGGCAACATACTAGATTTAAGCAGAGAAAAGTACGGCGAAGGCTTTGTAGAGAAATTTTTAAACAGCGAAGCACCAAAAGTATTACCATCAAGTGTAAACATAACACAAGATCATCAGTTACGCATTCTAGATGAATTATACCACAACGAGAACTTGCCTTTTTTTGGCAACAAAAAAATACTTAGAGGTTCGATTGGTTTACCAATGCGAATCAATAATTTCTTGCCAGGTGGCGGCTTCCCGCCCCACACAGACAATGCTTGGGGTTCAATGACATTATTTCTCAACAAAGAATGGAAACCAGAATGGGGCGGTTCTTTTGTTTGGTATGAGGACGACGATACTGAGCAAGAAAGAGGGCACGAAGTACAACCTAAATATAACTGTGGTATACTTGATTGTTATCCAGAGACTGTAGAAGGTTGTTTACATAGAGTAATGGAAGTAACAAGAGAACGTATAACCATACAAGCCTTCTTTGGCTTAGGCGGACACTATGTTAACATAGGAAAAATACCAGACAAGTACAAATACTTAATTCCAAAATCACTAGGGAGTATTCAAAATACTCTTGACAAAGAAAGCAAAAGGTAGTATAATAACGATGAAGAAAGCATGGCGACTCTGGGCTAAAGCCATAGGGGAAAAAGAAGGAACAACAGATGCAGAAGCAGATAAGATTGCAATGATACGAACAGTTATTGTTGGTGTTAACTTTATTACATGCTTCTTTATTATAGCAGGAAATATACACAATTGGTGATTGAATGAGAGAACTTTGGACAGAAAAATATAGACCTAGCACAATAGATACTTATGTGTTTAGGGACAATAAACAAAAGCAACAGGTATCCGGATGGGTTAGCGAAGGCGCACTTCCGCACTTATTGTTTAGTGGAGCACCGGGCACTGGTAAAACTACATTAGCAAAAGTTCTATTAAAGGAACTAGATGTAGACAACATGGACATACTAGAAATTAATGCCAGTAATGAAAACAATGTAGACACTATTAGAAATAAGATTACTAACTTTAGTAGCACTATGCCTTTCGGTGATTTAAAATATGTACTGCTAGATGAGGCAGATTATATTACTCCCAACGGACAAGCGGCGTTGCGTGGTGTTATGGAAATGTACCACACTAGTTGTAGATTTATATTAACATGTAACTATCCACAAAGAATTATTCCTGCACTACACAGTAGGTGTCAAGGCTTCCATATTGAGAAGTTGGACATACAAGAGTTTACCGCAAGACTGGCAACTATATGCATTGAGGAAAGTGTTGCAATTGATTTAGAAACATTAGATACCTATGTACAAGCAAGTTATCCTGACTTGCGTAAAAGTATTAACCTAGTACAACAAAACGTTGTAGAGGGCGTCTTACAAGCTCCTCAGGTAGGTGATAGCAGTACTAGTGACTGGATGCTAGACGTAGTTACAATGTTTAAAGCAAGTGATTACAAGAAAGCTAGGGAACTAATTGTTACACAGGCGAGACCCGAAGAGTACGAAGAAGTATACAAGTTTATGTATCGTAACTTAGAACTATGGGGTAGCTCAGAGTTGCAACAGGATCAGGCTATTGTTATTATCAGAGATGGTATTGTTAAAAGTGTATCGTGTGCTGACCCAGAAATTAACCTTAGTGCAACATTAGTTGAACTGCAACTGAATGCATTATAATGAAATTCCTCCTACTATCGGACTTAGGTACTAAGCCTACCCGCGGTGGATTACTGCGAAACAACAGCAGAGCCTCGGGTGCATTACATATTGTTCAACTGGCTAACAACCATGGTATAGAAGCAACAAACATTGACTACTGGAGGGATTGGGGAACAGCAGTAATCAGAGACTCTATACTTGCATGGTTCAGTGACGACGAAGAGCCGTGGATAGGATTAAGCGGTTCGATTGACGGCAGTAGTACAAACCAATTTAAAATATTAGTACACTTACTAAAGAAAGAGATACCACACCTTAAAGTTATACTAGGTGGCTACCGTGTGCCAGTAGGCGAGAGCAGTTGGGTAGACATGGCATTTATTGGTCGCAGTGGAAACATATTTACACAATGGTTACAGAAAAAAGATATATCTAAATATGTATTTCCACATGAAGTGGCACTACCGATAACATATAAAAACCCTCATGGTAAAATACTAGAACAACCTGTTGCACCACTGCTCAAAGAAGAAGATTTTTGGAGCCCCCACGAAACACACACCGTTGAGATTGCATTAGGTTGTAAGTTTAATTGTAGTTTCTGTGGTTATGACTTCCGTAATAATAAAAATCCTGTGTTAATTGATGAGGAGCAGTTATTTAACAGCATCAAGTCAGCACACGATAAGTTTGGTATCACTAATTTTGTATTAGCAGACGACACTATTAACGAGGTTGATACTAAACTAGAGCTGTTAGCAAAAGTAAATGATCAACTAGACTTTGAACCAAGTTATATGGCATTTGTAAGAGCTGATGTATTAGGTGCAAAGCCACGTCAAATTGAACTGTTACAAAATGCAAGAATAAACAGTATGTTTTTTGGCATAGAAAGTTTAACACCAGAAGTAACAAAAATGATTCGTAAAGGTGGTAAGCCTGAAAGAATGTTAGATTCGTTGCGTATGATTAAAAACGAGTACCCAGAAGCATTTACATTTGGTAATCTTATTATAGGGTTAACTGGCGACAACGAAAAAAGTATTTGGGACAACTGCAATAAGATCATTGACGAACAGTTACTAACAAGTGGCGGGTGTAATCCTCTTAGGCTTTATAACAATTTAGAGAACCCAGATGTTGAGAGTGACTTTGATAAAGATCCTGAGAAGTTTGGATACGAAATTATAGGCACTGACAGAGAATGGGAAGAGCTAGGATATAGTTCGCAGTTATGGAAAAACGATTGGACTGATTCAAATGGCGCCGATAGCATAGCTGAAAAAGTTGATGTATACTTAGGTGAGAACTTAGAATCAAAGTTTACTTCACATGAAATATTTGGCTTGCAATCACTTATGCCAGGAGAAAAATGGGGTTGGTACAATCAACACTTTAACTTAGCTAATCAACGACGCAACAAGATCGTAAGGCAGTACATCAAAAATAAAAGTGAGTGGATGCAAAGTAGATAAATACTACTACATAGGAGAACACAGTGGTTGCAGTATCAAAAAAGAAAAGCGTTAAACCTGAAGTAATTGAGGAAGTTCATGTTTCAGTGAAGCGTTTACCTTGGTACAAAAGACTGTGGGAATGGTTAATTTCTTTATTTGTAGACGAGTTCGAACTGATAGTATGGTTCCACAACGAGACAGAAATTAGTGATAGAGGCACCAAAACTATTAAACGCACAATGAAAACTTTTATCCTCAAGAAAATTACTAAAAAGAAGCCAAACTGGATTGTAGGAAAAGATGCTTTTGGTAAACCGTTTGAAATTAAAACAGTGGAACCATTTGACTACCAAATACGCAAGATTAGGTAATATGTCCAGTTTGTACGATAGTGCTCTAGTCTTAGAGTTAACTAACACAAGAAAATCACTACAATACACACCAACGCCAGGTATCGTTATGCGTCCTCTTGGTGCATTTGCATTGCACGAAATGATGTTAAAACGTGACGTTCCTAGTACTGTTATTAACTATGTAGACTTTTGGGAGCCGCAAGAGCTATTAGAACATATAGTAGCCTGGTGTACAAAACACGCTGTTAGACGCCCTCTAGTGCTGTGTAGCACACTTTTTAACACGACCTTATTCGAGAGTACCACTGTAGCCTACTATATTATCAAGGAATTGAGGTTAAAATACGATATTACTGTACTAATTGGCGGTCCTAACAACAAGTTTATATTCGACGAAGTTAAGCCAGACTTAATGTTTATGGGCAGAGCAATACACTTGTTCGAGCATTGGCTTGATGGTTTACCTATCAGTAACGATTGCCTAACTGTTGAATACGACGGTGTACCAGTTTATAGACCCAAGAATGAAACAGACTTAGTTGAAATGCCTATTGTGAGTCGACTATTTGATGACTACTGTTTACAACCTAGAGATGTAGTAAGTTTTGAAACAAGACTAGGGTGCAAGTTTAATTGTAGTTTTTGTTCGTTTGAATTCCGTAATGCTAAGAAAACACATGATGCTGGCACGGATGCATTACTAAAATTCTTTAAAGTAGCAAACGAGCAATACGGTCTTACACATTTTAATTGTGTTGATGATACTCTCAATGAGGACGATACAAAAATACATTACTTACTAGATGCTGTACAACAACTAGACTACCAGCCTAAGATAACAGCATTTATTAGATTTGATGTGTTAATTGGTAAGAAGAAACAAATGGCATGGTTGGATGAATGTGGTGTACATTATCACTTTTGGGGTACGGAAACATTCCACCCAGAAGCAAGTAAAGGTATTAAGAAGAAGATGACTCGAGAGAAAAGTTTTGAGAACATGCACTTTATAAAAGATACATATCCACATTGGCACACATTTGCAACACACATGATAGGTTTACCACAAGAACCAATTGACCACATGGTAGAATCTATTAACTATATACACGATAACAACTTAGCAGACTTGCAAGTATTTCCGTTGCAGTTAGAAAAAATGCAAGGCAGGGGAGAACACTCAGCAGATTTTGTAAAGTATCCTGAGAAGTTTGGTATCACACTAGGCAAAGAGATTACAATGCAAGATGGTGTTAACACAATATATGATTATCATCATGAGCAATGTGATTTTGCTTCTGCCCAAAGGATTGCAAAAAGAATGTATGCTAAAGGTGCCAAGAAAGGATTTATACCAAGAGATCCGTGGTATAAACTATGTGAGGATTCTTTAGGTGATGTAACTCCAGAAGAACATATCCAAAGTTACATCGTTCTAAAAAAAGTTCAGATGTTATAGCTCGTCGTACAGCCTAAGTACTTCATCAACAACAGGATGTCTTTCGATATCCGCATTGCCAAATTTTACTAACTTAATCCTATCTGATTGTTTTGAAACTAAACGATCAATAAACATCTTTAAACCGTTACTTTCAAATCCTCTGTCATGCTGTGCCAAATCTCCTGTTACTACTAACTTACTGTTGTCTCCAATTCTGGTTAGTAACATTTTCATTTGACTGTCTGTGGCGTTTTGCATTTCGTCTGCAATAATATAAGAGTTCTTAAATGTTCGTCCTCTCATATAAGCCAATGGTGCTATTTCTACTTTGTTATCATTTAACATGTAGTCTATTTGTTCTGGTGAATAGTATTCTTCGAACACATCAAAAATTGGGCGAGTCCAAGGCGCCATTTTCTCTTGTAGTGTTCCTGGTAAGAAACCATGTTGTTCGTCAACTGAGACTGCTGGTCTCGTTACTACAAACTTATCGCAGTCACCGTTTTTAAGTGACTTGATGCCTTGTAGTGTTGATACTATAGTTTTACCTGTGCCTGCTGGTCCAATTGCAAAGACAATATTTATATTTTTGTCTTCCAAAAGTCCTATGAGGTCGTCTTGGTGGAAATTACGGGGTGTGATTGTTACTTGTTTATTTCTAGTTCGTTCTAGCGGAGCTCCGCCATGTATTAATCTCAAATGCTCTCCTTTATTGTGATCCTTGTGGTCTTTGTTTCTATATTTGTTACACTTTTGCTTTCTAGCTCTTCTGGACATGTTACTCTCCCGATTGAAAACCCATAAAAAAACGAGCAGGGCATTGCGCCGTTACTCGTGTAGAGGTTATGTTTGTGTTGTATACAACTTTTTGGATGGTTGTTAATCATGTAATATTATTTAGCATCTGTGTAGAATCTAAAAGTATCATGTTTTAGAAAGCCAAGAAACTGCTTAAATAATATCACAGACCACATAAATATAGAGGTATTAACAAGGAGAAACAGTTTTATGAAAAAGTATTTAACAATGAAAAACGTGGTAATAGGTTTAGTAGTCTTAGTAGTTGCCTTAGTAGCAACAAGAGCCAATGCCGCTGACGTATCAGGCTATGCAGGGCTAAAAAGTGATTACATCTTTAGAGGTATTAATCAAAGTAACGGACCTTCTGCATTTTTAGGATTAGATTTAAACTTTGAGTCAGGCGCTTATGTAGGTGCATGGGCTGGTCAAGTTGATTTTGGCGACGATGGAGCAACCGAAGAAGTTGATCTATATGCAGGATATTCTAATTCCGTAGGCGGAGTTGATTATGATATTTCTTACATAGATTACGGTTACAGAGGTGACTCTAGTCTGGATTATGAAGAAGTAGTTGTGTCATTAACATTCCTAGATGCATTTACATTAACACATGTTGCAGGATTAGATGATGCATTAGATTATAATGAAATCAGCTCAGACGTATTTAGAGTAGCAGACATCAGCTACGGTATAGCTCAAGATGCAGGCAGTAACGTTATGATAAGCAAAGGCTTTGATTTACTGGGTGGTACATTAAGTATCGGTTATGTAGAATTTAAAGCAGATGACGATTCAGGCTTTGTTGACGAAGAGAACTTCTTCGCTGAATATTCAAGACCAATATTCTAAGATCACACAATATAATGTATATTAGAGGGCTCCGGCCCTCTTTTTATGGTTGACAAACCAGTAAAAGATGCTATAATAGTTGTATAGCAAGGAGAAGAACGTATGGGAACATTTATATTTATTTTAGCATTAGCAGGTTCGCTATACCTAGTAGGCAATAGCCTTTGGACAATAATTTCGGTGCTAACATCAACTCTCCCTGGTGCAATATTTACAATAACTTTTCTAGTTTTTTTAAAAATATTCTGGGGATAATGAATCCCAAGGATCACACACTAGTAAAAAGAGTTACTCCCTGGAATAGTATGACAGGGGGACAGATGTTTGTAAATAGCGGCGATAGAATAAGTTTAGGATTAGCAACATCAAAAGATGTAAGAGAATGGTTATACACTTTTGGTATACAACCAGACAGTTATATGTTTAAAAAGTTTGGTGCTAATTCGATAGAAATTCGGTTTTGTTTTGAAACTGATTATGCCTTAGTAAAATTAGGCAGGGCATAAAGCCCAAATCCTACCAAGTAGCATTGTGCTATGAGGAGGTTTATAGTAAACGACCAGGAGGTCACAATGGATAGTACAATATATAAAAAAGAACGTTTGGTTGACGTTGCAGAAGCAGTAAGAACCGAACTATTTTCTCAAGGGGTAACTCAAGAGCAAATAGATACAATGAGAAGGGTCGCTGACAACATAGGATTTTCTTATCCTGAAGGCACTCACTTTGAACCCTTAGATAACTTGTGGCTTGATTACGAAGTACAACGGTTATCATTACCCAAGCACATACATAAAACCATTATGGCAAAGTATGACCCACGGTTGCATGGTCCAGCACAAGCGGCTAGGATTATTAACAATGAGGACCGAGGGTATAATCCAGATGAAATATTAATATACGATGGGCAAATGCGATCTCTTGCCGCTTGTCTATTAGGATACACAGAAGTACCGATGCTAGTTGTTACTACAGAAGATGCATCATATCCTAGTTATGCATTTGAGCAATTGAATCATTCTGCCGTAGCAAAACTTACACCAGGTGACTTGCATAAGAACAGGTTAACTAGATTTAAACTAGGCAACACTGAGCAAGACAATAGAGATGCTAGAACACTAGAAAATCAGTTTGAAGCAAATAATATTGACTTGCAAGACAAAGCACAAAGGAAAAGCGAGAAGTACAAAGGTAGCAATTTGTATTTTATGTCTCACTTTGCGTATGCATACAAAGGACTTGCCGTTGACAGAACAGGTGGTGTAGTAAACAGCGTTCTAAAAGCAATCAAAAAAATATACCCAATGGATAAAGAGATTGATCAAGGTGTGTTTATTGGATTGGTAGAACTTGCTAGACTTGACAGAGTTAACAAACCTGTACTAGACGGAGTTAATGCTGATTGGATGGAAGAAGTATTGAAGTATGCTTGTATGAGTTTTGATGAGACTGCAATATTGCATTCTACTACAAAGAAACAGCAACAACATATTTCACCTGGTGCAACTTGGACTGCTCCGCAATGTATGTCTAACATGTTAAGAGAACTGTATATCATTAATGGTGGTACAGAACTTAACTTGCCAACACACGGTGAAGGGCAATGTATGAAACTAGCAACTAATCCGTTACCTTCGATACAGTTTGTATCATGAAACACTTAGTAGGTTATAACAATTGGACTATCCGCTCTGCTGTAAAGCAGGGTGGTGTTCCACAAAAGCAAAAGTTCTATGCTGATGAGATTACTAGGCACTTAGGACATTTTTGGGCAACTGAGAATGATGAGGTTAGATTATCTCTACTAAGATGGAAACTTGACAGCACACTAAGGGAGTTTCACAAGACACTTGATCCTCATTACAAAGTAAGAAGCGTAATAGAAGATGAGAAAATGATACTAGAACACATGGTGCCTGCTAACTGTATAATTGATTTATTAATACAAGAACAGATAACTGTACACCAAGCATGCCATATGCCGCTATGTATGTTACCTAAAAGCCTTGATGATTTAGTCAATGATAACGGATACAAGTCAACTACACCGTGTCCATACAACTTCTTAGAGCGTTATACAGCGTCTTTTAGCAACGATGTTACTACTGTGAATGGTACAGTACTTGATTCTACATGGACTTTAGACAAACACTTCGAGATGTATTTGCCTCAGTAGTAATAAATGATAAATAGTTGTAACAGGAGTTTATGTTATGACAATTTCAGTACAGTTACTTAATGACCAAATCAAGAAAGTTTCTGACACCAATACATTATTAGATATGCTACTAGAATTTGAAAAAGTTCTAGAGGATGTTGATCTGTATGCGTATAAGAATTGGGAATTAGGTGAAGTATTAGACGGTCCTCATTTAGACAGACATTTTGCTACAGTTTCTTTGATGTATAAAGAATCAGAAATGCCTGATCCATACGGTGCTAAAAGACTGATGGCCAGAGACTGTTTAGTTAAGTTTAAAAAAGATACACTATTAAGTCCAATGAAAGTTAAGACATTTGACGACATCACAGTTCATGCTAATGCAGACGGTAGTGTAAGACGTAAGGCAAAAACAAAAAGAGAAAATGTATGGGTAGTGGAAATTAAAATGCCACGCAGATATGTTGATGAATTTGATAAAGAAGTTGTACAAGCTGATGAAGATGCGTATGTTGACACTGAAAGTTTAAACACTGAAAATCAAGTACAAGCAGACCAACAAGTAAATCAGGGACAAGACGAAATGATGCCTGATATGGGTGGTATGTAATGGGATTAAAAATTGGCGATTTAAAAGATACTGTGCTTAAAAAAATAAGCATAGATGAATACGAACCTAAGACAGGTAGTGTTAATGATGTCATGGTAGTAGGATTCTCTTGTAAAGAGAGTTCACAAGGCGACGACTTATATAACTTTTTAAACAGTAGTATTTTTGAAATCAGAGATGTTGAAGTATCTCCCAATCCTAACCCAGATAACTACTACATGGTTTTTATAGAGTTAGATAGAAATGAAAACTCACTTAAAACAATTAGAGAAATAGTTAAAGATGTACAGAACATTACAGGTGAACTTAACTGGATAGGCAAATCACATTTAACTGATGACTTTCATCCTATCTTTGATGAAGGCATTACAAAATTCGTTATAGAAGATCCTGAAAAATATCAAACTAGGGACGAATGGGAAGAAACGCAAATGGCATTAGAGCTAGAAAATAAAAGACAAGAAAAAGATAATAGCATAATGGAGTTCTTAAAAAGTACTAATTTGCTCAGTGCAAGTATAAATAATAATACACTAGAACTAAAAGACAGATTCAATGAAGCATCGTTAGAAATAATCGGCTTCGGAGAAGCAAAAGACATAATGGCAGAAGTTGGCATAAATGAAAGTGCAATCGGCGAGCTGGACAGTACACTCAGACAGTTTAACAATATGTTAGGAGAAATGAGAGCTATCCCAATTAACGAATATATCGTTATCTTTCATCCAACCCAGTCTAACGTATTGGTAACAAAACAAATATGAATCAAATTTTTATAGGCATAATATTAATCTTAGGACTCGGAGGCTATTGGCTTTTTCAAGAGAATATCACATTGAAGGCAAATAACTTAGTACTAGAGTCCGCTGTTGCAACACAACAAGAGACCATGGATGCCATGCAAGCAAGTTTTGAAAAACAATCTAATGCATTACAAAACATGAGTCAAGAGAATGCACGAATTGAAGCAGAAAAGGCAGAGTACTTACAGATATTTGCCAGACACAATTTAAATTCATTAGCAGTTGCTAAACCAGGATTGATAGAGACTAGAATTAACAACGGCACAGACACAGTATTCGAGGGGATAACAAATGACACTAAAGCATTATACGAGCTTAATAGTCCTTCTACTAGTAACTAGCGGTTGCTCAACTCTTGGTTTTGGCACCAAGACTGTAGAGGTTTATTCAAAACCAATTCAAATAGATATTATCCATCCACTAATGCCTAGACCTGTACAACTAACTGGCTTTAATCAGTATGTTGTATCAGAAGCAAAAATTACTAACAGATGTAATCAAATACAAAAACTAGATGCTGAAGGCAATCCTATTATTAAAGAAGATGGTACTCCACAACTATCAAGACCAAGAGTATGTGATCAAGCAGACAAAGAAGATCCAGACATGCCTATAGGCTATACTAAATTAGATCAGTTCATGGACACTATGAAAGAACGCAATGGTGGCGAAATTGTATTTTATGCAACATCAATAGGCGACTATGAAGTGCAAGCCGCAAACATGCAAGAACTTAAAAGATACATCAAACAACTAGGTGAAGTTGTTGTTTATTATCAAACAGTAAATGATAAGCCGCCAGTTGAAACTGTTGAACCAGTTGAAGCACCAAAAGAAGAAAGTATATTTAAAAGATTTAATCCATTTAAAGAAGAAGGTTAAGAAATATGAGTGACATCGGAAATAAAGTAATTGAAATAATTAGAGAAGCTCTTCGTGTCGAAGACGATGTGGTCATTGTGCCTGAGACAAGTATCATAATGGAACTTGATGGTGACAGTTTAGACGTCATTGAAGTTGTAATTGACATTGAAGCAGAATATGAAATAGATATTTTAGAAGAAGAACTAGCCGCAGTTATGCTAGTTGGTGATTTAATCACTATTGTAGAAAAGGCTTACGCAGAACAACGAGGATAATCATTGACTTGTAGCATATTACATGCTATAATACTGTCATGGACTATTATCACACACTGGGCGTTAATCACACTAGCACCTCAGAAGAAATCAAAAAGGCTTACAAGCGACTAGCCAGCAAACACCATCCTGACAAAGGTGGTGATGAAGCCGAGTTCAAAAAAATTCAACAAGCATACGAAAATTTAAGTGATCCTCAAAAGAAACAGGCGTATGATAATCCTAACCCTTTTGAGCAATTTGCCCAACAAGGTGGTAACGGCTTTGGAGATATATTTGGTGATATATTTGGACAGCGACAGCAACAGCAACGTAGACAGCAAGGCAATCCAGAATCAGTAGGCGATGTACAGATACCATTAGCCCAGGCGTACTCAGGTACGGACATAAATATAAATTTTGATAACAAGAGCAAAGTTATAACAGTTGACCCTGGAACTAGAGATGGTACACGACTTAGATTGCACCAACAAGGTAGACAACCTAATCCAAACTTTCCAGCAGGCGATTTAATTATTAGATTGCATGTATTAGCACCAGACGGTGTACAAGTAGTAGAGAATGATATATACCAGCATATAGTAATCAATGCCATAGAGGCAATGACAGGGTGTACAAAAGAGTTTACTCATATCAGTGGTAAGAAACTTAGTGTAAAGATTCCTAGTACATCTCAAAATGGTTCAAAATTACGTTTAAGTAGCCAAGGAATGCCCTACCCAGGTGCTCCACATGTATACGGAAGCCTTTTTGTTATAATAAATATAAACGTGCCTAATATCTTAGACCCAAGGCACATTCAAATGTTAAATAGTATTAACGAGGAAATATAAAGTTATATGAGCAGAGAAAATAATAGCGGACCAGAAGTAATAATTCGTAATGCACTAGATCTAGCAAGCGGTGAAGGACATGAATATGTTACATTAGAGCATCTTACCCTATGCTTACTCGACGATGACCAAATTAAGCAAGTTGCTGAACAACTTGAAGTAGAGCTCGATGTCATTAGAACCGATATAGAAAATTACATATCATTAGACTTTGCAGGCGTTGTTAGTGCTAACGGAATTAAAGGTACACCCAAGAAAACAAAAAGCATTGAGCGAGTATTTCAACGTGGACTAGCACAGGTTATGTTTAACAATAGAAAAGTATTTACTTCTATTGATCTAATGATTGCTATATTGGCTGAAGAAGAATGCTTTGCAAAATACTTCTGCGAAGTTAATGGTCTTACAGCAGAGAGAATGAAACGAGCATTAACTAAAACAATGGTCGTTGAAGAGAACAGAGAAATTTTAGAAGAGTTTACTACTAACCTTAATGAAGAAGCAAAGGATAGTAAAATAGATCCGCTTATTGGTAGAGAAGAGGAAGTCAACGATCTTATACACATTCTTGCAAGACGTAAGAAAAATAATTGTGTAATGGTAGGTGAGCCTGGCACAGGTAAAACTGCTATAGCAGAAGGACTTGCTAAAAAGATTGTTGAGGGACAAGTACCTAAAGCAATTAAAGACAAAGTAGTTTATAGTCTAGATTTAGGGAACATGTTAGCAGGCACAAAGTACAGAGGTGACTTTGAGGAAAGAATTAAGGGCGTCTTAAACTGCTTAGAAGCTGACCCAAATGCTATCTTATTTATTGATGAGATACATATGATAATGGGTGCCGGCGCCGCAGGATCAGGGAACGTAGACGCCGCAAATTTATTAAAGCCTGTATTGGGAAGGGGTAGAATGCTCACTATTGGTGCTACCACACCAGATGAGTTTGCAGATACATTTGACAAAGACAGAGCATTAATGCGTAGGTTTGCAAGGATAGACATTGAGGAAACTAGTGTCCCAGATACTAAACTAATTGTAAAAGGTCTCAAATCTTATTACGAAGAGTTCCACGGTGTTACATACGATGAAAAACTACTAGAGAAAAGTGTTGAGTTAGTTGATAGATATGTTAAGACAAAATACTTTCCAGACAAAGCATTAGATGTAGTCGACGCTTCCGGTGCCGCTGTTAAACTCCGCGGAGATGTTGCAGTAACAATGAAAGACATAGTAAAAGTTATTAGTAAAGAAAGCAAGATTGGTGCTGATGTAATTGATATTGAAAGCTCAAATGCATACACTGATTTAGATGCAAGGATCAAGCAAACTGTCTTTGGGCAAGACGAGGCTATTGATAAGATTGTTGAAAGCATTCTTGTTAGTAAGTCTGGACTGCGTGAACCCCACAAGCCTATTGGCAGTTTCTTGTTTGTAGGACCAACTGGTACTGGTAAAACAGAAACAGCAAGAGCATTAGCACAAGAGCTACAAGCAAAACTAGTTAAGTTTGACATGTCTGAATACATGGAAAAACATAGTGTTGCAAAACTTATCGGAGCTCCTCCGGGATATGTAGGCCACAGTGAAGGTAAAATGGGGCAAGGGCAATTAGTTGCCGCTGTTGAAGATTCACCTAACTGTGTACTATTGCTAGACGAAGTAGAGAAAGCCGCCCCAGAAGTATTGCAGGTATTACTGCAAGTTATGGACGACGGCAAAATAACAGGCAGTAACGGTAAAGTAGTAGACTTTTCAAATGTTGTATTACTGATGACATCTAACTTGGGTGCGGCTAAAAGCGAAGAAAAGAAAATTGGGTTTGGTGATGGCATTCGAAAAGGTGAGACAGGTAAGGCAGTTAAAGCCTTCTTTACACCAGAGTTTAGAAACAGACTGGATGCCACAGTAGAGTTTAACAAGTTACTACCAGAGCAAATGTTGTTAATTGTTGATCGTTTAGTTATTGACACTAACAAACTATTAACATCAAATGACAGCACTATATCAATAAGTCTTACACCTAGTGCTAGAACACAATTAAGCGAAGAGGGTTACGAACCTACTATGGGTGCCAGACCGCTAAAACGTTTGTTTGAAGAAAAAATTAAAAAGCCATTAAGTAAAAAGATATTATTCGAAGGCATGCAAAATCATGCAGTAGTAATAGATTGGAATGGAGACTCGTACAATTTCAGTTAACCTAACTTTACTTGGCAAAGAGTCTAAACAATTTAATGCATCGCCTAGCGACCGTATATACTTTGGCAGATATCCTTACAAGATAAAATTAGATTTCAATGAGCTAATCACACGAGCAGTTCAACAGTTTTTTAATACAGATGCTGGCGATGATTTTGCTGAACAGTTTAAAGTAGGGGATGATTATTATCGTTCCAGTCGCTGGGCAGTGGATTCTAAGCGATGGAACGAAATGTGTAAAATAAAGGATATGATTTTACAAATAGAGTTATGGGAATCAGAAAGATTTTATTGTAATGTTGACGAAGGCACTATAAGTGTTTATGTAAAAACCAAGAAACATTATAGCAAAATAATAAAAGCACTTAGTACGCATGTAGTTCAAGTACAAGGACCGTGGAATAAAAAGCATAAAGAATTACTCCTTGATCCTGAATCAGTAGTGGTTGTAAGAAAAAAACCCTATTGGGGCAAGTTTGATATTAAAGTTGAGATATGGCCAAAAGGCTCTCAGTATAATCGATGGACCGGCCACTCTAAAAGAAGAGCATTAATGCATGATGCATTAGAATTTTTATCAGAGTCAATGGAACCTGGCGCAATTAGGATTAGTCCAAAGAAATATTATTATAGTCATTTGTGGACCAATGATAAGGATCTCACTGCTGTCCTTCCCTTTTTAAACATAGCATATCCAAATTTGCGATTTACATATTATCGATGTTTTTATTTTAAATGATAAATACATGTAGATAGGAGTTAAACAATGCCAATTAATAGAAGAAGCGTAACAATCATGAGTTCCTCTGGAACTGCTATGAACAAGTATAGTGATGAAGCGAAAGCTGATAGTTATTATGGATACACTGATGGCATTCATACTATACAAGTAGTTTATGCAAACTATGTAGGAAGACTCCATCTTCAAGGCACATTAGTATTAAACCCAACAGCAACTGATTGGTTTGATATTGTAGTTGATCCTACAGAAGGATTATATGCAGGCAGTAGTGCCTGGAACGATGCAGGTTACATACAGTTCAACGCTGATGCACCTGCTACTAAATCAAATGCATACACTATTAAAGGTAACTTTACCTTTGTTAGAGCTTATATGGACAGAGAATATATAGGTGATGGCGCAACATACGATGCATCCTACGGACAAATAAATCAAATAATACTATCTGCGTAAAAGTGATAAATAGTTGTTAATAACAACTACAAAGAATACTTGAACGGATAATATTATATGGCAACATTTTTAGATCTAACAGACTCACCAGTATCGTACTCGGGCAAATCCTTAAAATTCGTAAGAATTAACGGGGCAGAAGACGGGTTAAGTATTGCTGGCGTAGAATTGAACGATCTTGCCGACGTAAACGCATCAGGCGGTTATGCACCGACAGATACTCAAATACTACAATATAGCTCTGCCGCTGGTGAATGGCGCCCGTTGGCTAATGATCCGTATAGTGCAGGAAACGGATTAAACAAAAGTGCAGGAACATTTAATGTTGTTG
>TARA_R110000803_G_scaffold210734_1_pt1 | contig 50227 bp, 68 predicted proteins | sample TARA_R110000803 | Tara Oceans TARA_R110000803 (sample SAMEA4397772) | marine metagenome | biome: Polar Biome; feature: [SRF] surface water layer (ENVO:00010504); material: water (ENVO:00002006), including particulate matter (ENVO:01000060) such as... | depth 5 m | reverse complement strand
CTAAGAAAGTATGCCAAAGCATTAGCCGTAGAATCTTGAAACAAAGCAGCACCATAAGTATTAGAACCAGTAGCAGTCCCCATCGACAACACCAAATCAATCATTAAAATATTTGACGCATGAGTTGGTGTAATCGCTTGGCTAAAAATCTGCACACCCTCTGTAATTTGGGGGATAGTATCGTCATTTGGGAAAGTTGTAGCTGTTGAAGTTTGAGTGGTGTAAATTTGACTTATACATTGAAGAACTTTACCTCCACCAAATCCAACAGCAGTCCCAGAGCAAGTAACTGTGTCTCCTGCTTCACCGACAGTCATCGAAGTGCCAGTATACGGACTGACTACATCTACTTTTATTTCTGACATCCTTTACTCCTTTAAATTATTAAGCACCGATTTCAATTGCTGTAATAGTAGAAATTCCTATAGAATCATTGCCATCAGAAGTATGAGGTGCATTCATGTTCGCTGTATCACCAGCAGTATGCCAATGCAATACATACGTTTGTTGACTAGTACTGTTTGGGCTGTCCAGTAATTGCATACTTGCAGGAATTTGTGCGTAATTGGCATCAGCACTTCTAGGGCTTACACAAATTGTGGATTCATTTGCTGTTGTTTCACTAGATGCGTCACCAACTGAAGATGTTGTTGTACCAACAATTTTTAAATGTATTCTTTGCATTCCATTTGTTCCCAACCCAACACAGGTATGCACAGAAACTAGAATCTTACTTGAAGTTGCAGATGGAGTTATATTTAAAGTTAGCCCTGTCGAAACATATGAAGTGCTTGTCGTTTGGACTCTAGTTCGTATCACCGCTCCCTGAATAGCTTGTAAAACCTTACCTCCACCAAATCCATTAGCAGTTCCGCTATTTGTAATTGTTGCGCCAGCAGGAATGGTTATAACATCAGAAGAATCTCCAATTTGAAGTGCAGTCCCTGACTGTGGTGTTAATTTATCTACTCTTAATTCACTCATATTTTCCTCATAGTATATGCCAGACTGATGGGCTAGTTACTGTGACTAAAGCTGAAACTGAAATTGGGCCGTAACTTACTCCGTTTTCTGTACCAGCAAATGTTACTGGACTTGAAATTGCTAATAAATTTGTTCGTATCATTCCACCAGCTAATGAAGTTCCTCCAGCCGTACCCCAACTAAAATCACCCTTTAACGCTAGTGATGCTGTAGGTGTGCCAGTAGCACTAAGGTGAGATAAATCCACTGATCCAGCTACTAACTCCGCACTATCCACGGAATTATTTGCCATTTTTATATTTGTGACTGCATCTGTAGTAAGCTTACTTGCATCCACCGTTCCATCCGCAGGAGTACCTATATCCAAACTACGTCCCAAGAACACCACCAGTATAGCTATTGGGCTTGCCACCGTACTTGTAAAAGTAAGTGTCGTTCCCACAGCGGTGTAATCCGTAGTTGGAACTTGAGTTACCCCATCCAAAGTCACGATAATACTAGAGGACGTAGGGACTGAATAAGTTAGAGGGTTTACAGTTGAGGGAGTTGTTGATCCATCACCTACTCCAGTTTGGGAAGCTATATTTCCAACATTTATATCTGTGCCAATGTATCCCATTTATATCTCCTAATAATTAACCGCCCAACCGTTAAGATGAGCTATTTTTCCTGTAACTTCGGCTGTACCGCTTCCATGAACTAACAGCAGAGTGTTTGAATCTGTAGTAAAAGGAGTAGGTGAAGAAATTGTTCCACCGTCTTGACCGAAAGAAGTAAAATTTCCAGTATAGCGGGCGTTGTTACTCATCCTGACTTCTTGAAGATTCCCCTGCCAAGGTACACCTCTTGATTGGTTGCCGATATAAACAACACCAGCACTTGCCACATTTTGAGTACTAGCTATAGTAGTACCGTTTGCTGTCCCGTTAAGATATTGAGTTATTGTTCCACCACTTCTACATACCGCAAGATGTGTCCATGTTGAAGCTGTAATAGCCGTTGCCATTGTTACAAGTGCTTCTGAACTACCGTTATACATGCTGAATCTTGGATATCTATTTGATGCGTTCATATCCCACGACCAATTGTAGTCTGGGCCACCCCAATTTCCAGAACCAATTATTGCTTTAAATCCAGAACCACTTGTATAGTACACCCAAGCTTCCATTGTAAAATCACCAGTACCTAAGTCTGCCCAACTACCATCAGGGACAGTATACCAATCTCCAGTTCCATCAAACTGCATTGATTGTGTTCCAAACTTTTTTATTGTTGTGCTTGTAGTTGCGTCAGCTACGGCTGTTAATGTGTGATTACTGCCACTAAGAAATTCTGAAGAATCAATAGGGGATGTGCCACCAGCTACTGTTGCTACTTGATTCGCCCACACAGCTTTAAGTGCTACTTGTGTTCCTGCGGTTACAGTAGTTTTCCCTAATTTTACTTGTTTGATAGAACCACTAAAGGTAGTCGCAGTTCCATAACTTGCAGCTTCAGTCCAATTCGCACCATTGTTAGCTGTGAAGTATATTTTTAAATCCGTACCAATTGTGTTTGTCCCAGCGGAATCTGTGTAGGTGAAAACTCCTGACACTTCAGATGTTGACGCAACAGTTTGTGCGTTACTTATGAGTGTGCCTGTTGCGCTAGTAACTAATGTTGATGGGTTATCATACAATTCTAATTCTGACCACCTAACATCAACGTTTGTGGAGCTTGGTATAAGTATTCGATGATATCTATATGCAGTTGAGGTTGTTATTCCAGTTAGCTTGGAAATATTGAATGGGTATGCTTGACCCTGCCCATCAGCGACAGCACCAGTTTCACCTAAATCAACTATTGATGAGCTAAAACCATCTGTTGACCCCTGTAATTTAACATTCACAGTAGTATCGTGTACCCCAATCCCATAAGTATTTTCATTATTCCATATTCCATATCCATTAATAGTTTTAGTAACACCAACTCCCCAATCTTTACCCGACCAATTATCACCTCCTTGCCCACTAGTCTGCCCTGCGGTGTTGCTCCCATCCCATAGACCAGAACTTGTCTGAGTGCCAATAATTGTGCCAGTACTACCACTAATTAATGTTTGACTGCCTACTCCAGTAGTAACAGCCGATACATACTCACTAGCATTCCTATCAACCGTAGTTTCCGTAGCAATTCCAGAATCATCCTGAAAAATATCTATAAAAGACCCAGTTAAATTGAATGCTACTTTGTTATGTTCTGTAGCCATTATTAATCCAAGATTTGCTATTCCCTGATGTGCAGGGGTTAGGTCTGCTGCTGTAACATGTTGAGTTACGGCTGATGCTGGTATTCTTGCGTCTGCAATATTTCCTGTAAGCTTAGTAGCAGCTAACGTGGCAAGTCTAGCTTCAGCTACTGTCCCAGTTAGTTTAGCTGCATCTAAATCTGCTATATCAGCGTTGGTAATTGACCCATCTACAATGTCATCGCTAGTTAAAGGTACTTTTGCAGGAATTTTTCCAGTGTATCCCATTAGCTAATCTCCAATATACTTAGTTGTGCGGAAGCATCTCCAGTAGCTGAAGCCTTAAGTTCTATAATTTCACTAGCTTCTAGTACTAATTTTTCTCCACCTTCCATACAACCTAAACTTGACCCTGCTGGAACTGGTGTGTTAGGTGCTATATAATATTTAGTTGTGCCTGATGCTCCTATCTTAGCCTCTACATTTACAGACGCACTACCATCAATATTCGTTATACGAAATCCGATAACAATAGCGGTTGTTGCAGATGGACAAGTGTAGGCTGTTGCTAGAGAGGTTGTAAGATCAAACTGTACTCTCTGGAATGTATTAGCCATTAATTATTCTCCAATGTGATTTAATTATCCTAATGCGATTATGTCTGCTAAAGTTGCATCTCCTGCTGCTCCTGTAGCTCCTGTTGCTCCAGTGGGAATCCCAAATGTAAAGTCAAGGGAAGCTGAACTAGATGAACCCGAATTAACAACAGCCGCAGTAGCCGATCCGCCAACGCTAACTGTATTTCCTGTAACAGAGTTAACAGCGACAGTTGCCGCCGTTCCAGTAGCACCTACGTTACCAGACCTTGAAAAAGAGATATATAGCGTATCAGCATTACTTAATGTACCGCCACTGGCTGCATGAGTTACCGGGATTTGAAGCCAACCTGTATTATCTACAATTGCAGATGTAACATTGTATGCCATGAATGTAGCAGGAGTCCCATGCTTTCGTACAAATATATAACCTTCATGGGTACTGTTGGTTCCATCATCTATAGAAGCAATTAGATCAGATACATCAGGATTACCAGTATCTGCACTTGTAGCATCAATAGCTATATTTGTTACAGAAGCTAATGTTCCATTGTCAAATCTAATTTGGCCTGTAGTGGGGTCAGCCATTGTAGTTGTGGTACTAAATGTGTATTTCCATGCTACTGCGCCTACCGCACCTACTGCTGATACTTGAGCAGCTTCTGCTAAAACTACATCTGCGTTTGTTAAAACTAAATCTGCCGCTGTATCAACCGCATCTGAAGCAGTTAAAACAGCTTTTGCTGTTGCAATTCCAGCCTGAGTCGTGGCAATCCCCGCTTGAGTCGTTGCAATTCCAGCTTGAGTCGTTGCAATTCCTGCCTGAGTTGTAGCAGTTGCCGCTGAAGTAGTTGCACTTGCTGCATCTACTAACAAAGCCCATTTTGCTACATCAGTATTCGATGAAATTGGTTGTGCGCCAGAAGACGTATGTCCGGTTATGCACAAATAAATGTTGTTATTAGAAGTATCTTTAATTATATCTCTAGCTACATAAGCAGTTGAAGTGGCCCAGTTTCCTACATAAGTTCCAACTTCTTGCGTAACTGTAAGGTTTCCACTGGCATTAAAGGCCAGTAATTTGTTAGCTCTTTGGGCAGCGGTTTCCGTAATAAATGTAGACGTTGCAGGAGAAGTTTCGGAGAATTGAATTGCTCTTGTTAGCTCTTCAGCTAATTGCTGCGAAAGTCTAACATTCTTATCGAATCGCTCTTCGATAGATGTTGAAGGTAAAGACCCACCAAGGGGTAGAGAGGTACTTTGCGTATCCGGCAGATTACTCTTAATGGTAAGGGTTTCCCCTGTCGCTGGAGTATAATCGGTAGGACTTATATCAATTGTTAAAGTCCCCGTAGTACCAGACCCCCCTGTTATATTGTATTGTGTTCCGTCTGTCCAAACAGTTTCTACACCAGTAGTATCGTTCGTCAGTATTACCCTGACATCGGTATCATCCCAGTAGATAAAAGTGACAGCGAAAGATGTCGTCGAACCATTACCGGCATATGCTACTTTATTAGTTGTGGTTGTAAGTGTCATTGAGGTGGCTCCGTAGTTTCTTGTTCTATCTTACCGTAAAAATCTTCTTTCGGAAAGGGTATATTTTCCCTAGACATTAGTGTAGCAAGATAAGCATGTAAGTGTTTTTCCACGTATTTTTCATCTGCTGTAGTTTGGATTTTTTTCATTATAGCTATAAATAACTCCGGATTTTCGTCCGTAGCTGCTTTTATTAAAAGCTGTTTTGCGTAATCTTTTGTTATTACCTTGGCTAAAGCAGCAAACTTAGATGCTATCAAGCCGGGGGTTTGAATATTTCTTTTTCCCACGAACCCTGCCACTTCTCCACCTACGGAAGCTCCAAGAATCCGGGCAAGGTTGTTTAAAAGCCCACCAACTATATCGTTCATAATTTTTTGCCCCGGAATCGCCTCGGCGTGTCTAATAGCATCTACTTCTAGTGCCGACCGTAAAATCAAACCAAGGCGTTCATTTTGCTCCGGGGTTAAAACTTTTTTAAATATATAAGCGTTTTTTGGGTCATTTAATATCCTACTCATTTGAAAGCCTGAAAAAATATTCTGCTGTGTAGCGCTAATAGTTTTAGAGTTTTCTGCCCCTATTAATACTGATTTTGATAATACCCAATCGAAAACAGATTGTTGGGCGCCACTAGTAGCTCCCCCACTTGTATCTTTCGACACTTTAAACATAAGCTTATCGATTTGTGCTTCAAATTGTCTTTGTGACAAGCTTGAAAATTGCCCTTCACGCCCAAAAAGAGCCATTGGCTCATGTTCTGCCAGAAAAACAGTCATGCTTCTTTCCGGAGAACGTAATAATGTTCTCATTTTTTCGTTTTGATGTTCCCTTAAAAGCGCTGTTTTTCCTGTTGTCATAACCGTATCCAATTCTTTTTTCAAACCGGGGATTTGTTTTAAAGTTTCTCTGTTGTCTTTTAACCATTTACTTGCTGATCTTTCAGTAATAACCCCGTTAACAACAAACTCATCAAAAAACATGCCTTTTATATACGCTTTTCCTGCTTCTAAGGTAGCTCTAATAGAAAGTGCGTCAAGATCTGCATCTTCTCCTTTTTTACCTAATATGTTTGCAGCCGTGTTTTCTCGTTCGATAGCTATAATGAATTTTTTAAAATTAACGGCTCGTTCTTCTGCGTTTACACCCTTCCCAATTAGACTCTGTAATGTTAACGCTTCATCGACTTTAAAAGACCCGTCTTTATTAGAACCTAAAATTTTAGATACTTCTCCTTTGTTGAATCTGTCATTTAACATCCTAGAGAACGAAATAGCTTTTAGTAATCGTCTTTCTGATTCAGAAGCCACAAATACCCCGTCTACCATTTTCATGTTTATTATTCCTTCTTCCAACTCAAACATTTTCATAATAGAGGATTGTAACTCACCAAATATACGCCTTTTGTTTCCGCTGTTTAGCTTTGCTTTTTCTCCCCGAATTTCGTCTAGCATCCTACTTCGGAATACTTGTAAATCTTTTAAAGTAACAAGTTGACGCATTGTCCCCTTGATCCATTGGCCTCGGGCATTAAAATGGCCTAATTGTTTGTATAAATCTGAGCCACCAGCGCCAGAAAACTTATAATCACTAGGATCAGCGGTGCTTCCTTTAGCCTTTAATAAATTTCTCCAAGCGTCAATCAAGGGGCTTGTAATGACTTCGTGTATCGTACCGGCTTCGTCGAATTCAAAATCTCTCCCGGTGCTTTTTGATGCTAAAGCAGCATCATCCGTTGCGTTCCACAAAATGGTTTCTTGGAGTCTTGTATCTTTTAATGCGGCTTCTAATTCTGCTCCTGCTATTTTATTAGCTGCCGTTCTATCAAGTTTTGGCCCCGCTTTTTTAATTGCAGCTTCCGCATTTTGTTGGGCTTCTTTAAACCTAGCTGTTACAGTTTCCTCAACAAAAAGCCTTTGTTTTCTGAGTTCTTGTTTTGTTAACTTAATATCTCCAACTTGAGGTTCAGACATTGATCTTACTAATATGTCATTCAAGGCGGCACGTTGATGATCGCCTTTCCTTGCAAGATTAATATCACTATTTAGTATGGACTTTTCTAAAGGTAACAAGTCTCTAATAACTTGTGGGGCATTTATAGAACTCCCCGATCTAGCCTTTTGTATCGGATTCATTGCAGATTCAAGCTCTGGAAGAATAGACTCGTCAGGCTGTTTTTCTAGCGCTCTATCATCTGTATATTCGCCTTTTTGTTCTTTTTTGGGAAGTGTGGTTGGGCCACCGGATTCACCCTCCAAATTTTTTAAGGCTTTTTCCGGGTCTTTCACTAATCCTTGTAGCCTTTTTGCTGATCGAGGGTATGCGTCTATCGGGAATAAAGTTCTGCCGGATTCCCATACAATGCGTAATCCTCCAAACATAAAGTTTTTTATAAGGAATATAGCTGTGGTAGGTACTACAGCACCAACTAATCCGGCAAATAACTGAACAGTTGGGTCATCTGTAACCCTTTTTGCTATTCCGTAAAGTCCTCCTGCCCCCATACTAGCAAGGACTTCTGAAACCCCGTAAACGATGGGGTTTCGAACTGCTGTGTCTTTTATAGTATTAGCAGCAAGTTTTGCAGCTTCTTTAAGACTGACCTTTTCTGATAGTATTCTATTCTGCCATCCTTTTGGTAAGAGGGCTTTAGGCCACCCTTTTAAAATGTTATTTGGTATTGATTTTGCGTTCGCCCCTCCTACTTTAGAAAAGGCTACATCGATACTACTTTTGCCTACGTTTTTAAGGACAGAGCCTAGTAGACCTTGTGCAGAAAGGGATTGGCCTAAAAAATAAACCACATCTGCTAACACGCTATCAGGTATTTTGTCTTCGGGAAGAGAGATGCCATAATAATCTGCAACTCGTCGAAAACCGTCAAGGGGTACTGTTCCTAAAATTTTATCTAAACCTGTTCCGGTTAAAGCGGCGTTTACAAGTGTCATAGCGGCATCGTATGGCATATCAAAAGCATCTGCCATCCCCGCATAGAGAGTTTGCCTAAGTTCGTTAATACTAATAGGGATATCCGTTCCTAGAACATGAGTTTGACCGGCAGAACTGTCTAAGTCGTCTACTGTTTGTTCTATTTCATCTGGGGTCTGTGTTTTTCCTTTGGAGAGAGAAGAATCAAGTTCGTCTACTATTGTTTCTAGTTCTGCGTCTGTAGGAGAGATTTCTAGATCAATACTTGCATCTGGAATGGATTCGTCTGGTACAGCCACGTCTTCCGGTAAAGGTATTTCTTCTTCTGGTACAGGAGGTACTTCTTCTACTATCGGAGGTTCTTCTTCTATTATAGGAGGTTCTTTACCTATTGAAGGAAGATTCACATCTAATTCGCTCCGTTCTGGTATAGAAGGCTCTTCACTTATAGCTGTTTTTTCTCCGGGGAGTACAGTCGTTTCTGGCATTATTTATTCCCGGCTATAGGAGATCCTTCACCTGTTGAAGGGAGATTTACTTTCAATTCGTCCAATTGTTTCAATATAGTTTTTGTTTTTTTTGTTTTTGTTCTTGTTTTTTGTTTCGGTTTCTTTTTAGTTAAACCTTTGGGGATTTCGGTAGAGACGTTTCCTTCAGAATCCATGCGTATTTTAACTGCGTCAGCGGCAGCCTTTCCGTGAGATCTTACATAAGATATTTTATCTGGACGTGACATTGACGACCAAAAATCTTTTGCTTGGGCCGAACTCATTGCTTTTATTTCTTTCATTGAAGTCGGTATTTTTTGGAATTTGGGGTTAAATCTATTTATTTTTTGTATCATCCCTGTCCATAATCCCGCCACTTTTTTCATTTCTTTCCAATCGTCTGGCGAAACCCCCTGTTTTAATTCTTGCTGCAACCCATTTAGGCTCTCTAATAACATTCCCTTGAAAAATTGTAATCGTTGCATAGCTTGTCGGGGAGAGTTAAACGCTTCTGGCCCCGGATACATTCCTCTAATTAGGTCTTGTTCTTTAACAGCGTATCGTGGACTAAGAGAAACAAAACGAACAAAATCTCTGGCAATCATAGAATACAAAAGCCGGGATTGAGTTACTTTAGCATTTGCAAAGTATTCTAGCCCGGGAACTTGTCCTATAGTACCCCCTAAAAGACTTGATATTGCTGACGGAATACTGGTAGCTTGCTCTATACTGACATTTTGTGCCAACGCTTCCGCTTCTAGTTTTTCTAATAGCAGAGGATCTATAGCTCTTTTACCGGAGGAATTAACCGCAGTAAGTACTTTCTCAGATTCAAGGTTAGCCTTTTTCATTTTTTCAAATTCTTCTATGTAATCCCCTTTTTCTTTCCCTTTATACGGCTCTGGGGCTTTTTCTGGTATTATGTTTATTGGAGCTACAATTTCGTTAAACTGATCTATGTTGCTTTGCCGTATTGGCAAATTAAACTTCCCGTCTGTTATCATTTTATTATATGCTTGACTAAATGCTTCATTTAAACTTAAATCTCGTTTATTTGGGCCAATATCAATTGGATTGCCGTTGTAATAAAAATCCGATGTCAATCTTTTTAGTTCAAGTATATCTAAAGTATGCCCCTGCGGTAGAGATTCCCCACCATCATGGGCTTCTTTTAACAGGGCGTCTACTTCATCACTTATGCTTACATCTGTCGCTCTGTCAGGGACTCTTGGAACAAAGGGGCGAGGCTTCATATCTTGTACTTTTTCTGCTTGTTTTTTTCTGGAATCAAATATCCCTGCGGCTTCTGGCGATTCTGTATGGGCTTTTGTTAATTTTAATATAGCTTGCTTTTCTTCTTTTGGGGGTAATTTTAGTTCTTTAATAACTGCTACTTCTGCGTCAATAGTAGCCTGTCCAAGGGCTGTTAATGTATACTTCTTTTTATCTGCGTCAGTAGCCCAATCCATACCATTTATTACAGCCATTTTTGATTCAAATTCTGTTAGTTTTTCTTCCTTTAGCCCCGCTATCTGCTTTATAAGCTTTAGGGGTACTGTGCCTTCCCCCTCTTTTTCGCCTTTTTTCCTGAAAAAAGGTTCTATCAATGCAATTTTATGTGCGGATTCCTGCTCCATTATCGCTTTTTCTTTTGCTCCCGGCTTCTCTAGTTTATCTTTTTCTGTTTTTAGTGCCGCTTCTCTTTCCGCATCCTCAATCGTAGAAAACCACTCTAATTTGTCCTTCAGTGGCATAGCACCGTCGGCAGCAAGTATATCATCTCTAAAAACCTCTCTTGCTCGCTTAAAATTTCCTTCCCTAAAATATTGCTTTGACCGATATATTATAGCTGTTTTATCAGCGAGTCTTATCTTCTCCTGAATAACCTCGTAATCGAGAAGGTCTTTAAATTTTTCACCTATTTGGTTATGTGTACCTACCAGCAACGATAGATCCTTTAACAACTCTGGATCATTTGACGCTTTAGATAGATCATCATCTAATCGAGTTCCAAGGATTTTATCTTGTGCAGTTCCTACGGATTTTGTCATAGCCGCATTAGATACAGCCATAGCGTTGTCAATCTTTAATCCGAAAAGCATTTTAAACTCACCAGAATAATTTTGACCCTCTACCGTTTTAAGGGCTTTCGCTTTGGCAGCAGCAGTTGCATTATAATACTCCATGAGTTTATGACCATTTTCGGGGTCAAAAGAAACTCCGTTAGGTTTATTACCTATACCCTCTAATTCAGATTTAAAACTAGTAACTGCATTCTCTAATTGAATCGTTTCAGTCTTTGCTTTAATTTTCGCAAGTTCGTCTAATTCTCCTATTCCATAGTTTGTAATAGCATTGCCGGCTGTCACCAATCCATCTCCACCGCCGTCGAATGCGCCTAACGGTACATTAGATGGCCCACCTCTAGCACCGGGGTCGCTGGCAGGGCCGACTCGTTGTACTTGTTCTCTAGTAGGAGCTTTCTGTACGTTTTTGCCTATTCTATTGTCTTTTCTACTGGGTAGTTGTATTGCCATGCTTTCATTCCCCGAATTTTATTTTAATTTTAGCTTTTTGGCGTTCTATTATTAACCATAACCTCCGCCTTTTGCTTTGCCCCATATACTAGATCCAGATGAGAACAAATTTCCTCCAGCTTTCATGTAAGAATTTGAAACCGCATTTCTTCCTTGAGAAGCGTATAATCCTGCTTGGGATTGCTGATTCATTACTTCTTGTTCTAGTCTATTTGCGTTGACTTCCCCTTGGTTCCGTATTCTCATTGTATTTAAAATTGATTCCCCTGCAAAATCAGACGATACCGCTAGAGGAGAGCCTAATCCAGCATCCCCACCAGTAGTCCCTAGAAGCGCCCGTCTAGATGCCATCATGTCACTTTGCCCTCGGGCATAATCTTGAGAATCAATCCTAGCTTGCTGTCTCGCTCTTGTAGCTTGTTGCTGGGCTATTGTAGCATTATTCTGGGCAACCTGTGATTGGAACGCTGCCTGTGAAGCTGCTTGTTTTCCTTGCTGTATTACACCAACAGTGGAAATCACAGCGCCTAAAACAGCCACGTTAGCCGCAATGGCAGCACCCGCCCCCAAACCAACTCCTACAGCCCCAAAGCAATCACATCTTTTATCAAATAGATCATCTATATCGTATATATCAAGTAACATGAGTTTTTTTACCTTTGTGTGAATAAACAACTGCCGTGTCAGAAACGGTAACTTCCTGCTCCAAGCATCTGCGTTTAATGTGTTCAATCCATTTCGGATCGTGCGGGCGTTTATATCCCCAAGTCTCAGGAGCAACACCTACTACATCTATACCCGTAAAATCTATGTTCTTATCAAACGGCCCAAGGATAGGGACGATTGATACTGCCTTCTTTTTCGCTGGTATCCCCTTCAAGATATCTATTCTCCAATCGTATTCCCCAGATTCGACACCTACTGTCAATTGAATATTGTCAGTCCATTCAAAATTAAAATGTAACATAGCCGTTCTAGCAATTCTTTTTGTTCCTACAGAAAATGTATGCCAATGAGCTTTGTTCATTACAGCAAATACTTCCCTTTGAAAATCTAAGGGGACATCATTATGAAAAAGATCAGAACCAAAAGCAACTTCGTAGTTAGAAGGTTCTGGATTCATTAAAGGTTCGTGTAAAAGTTCTGCATGTACGGTAGGACTGTAGTCATTATCTTTTTCGAAATGTTCCCAATAAGACGGGCAGCTATTGCAGCCGGGGGATAGTCGAAAGCACCCAGTAACAACAGCCCAGTTTAAAACATCTTGAGGAGAATTCATATAGCCCATGCCCTTTCTATATCGGGATTGTCTACATATACTAACCCATCTTTACCTTGTGCGATAGCTACTTCTGGGCAAGCCATAATTGCGGCTGTCAAACCATAAGCATCTGGGTGTACGTTTTCCACGTCTATCAAAACTAAGTCCCCTGAATTTGCTTCGTTTGGGTTAATCTCTGGATAGCTCATTTCTTTCATCGCTCTTTCTACTGCTTCGGGAAGCTTACCCCCGCTAAACTTTTTTAATAGCTTAAAAGCTTGTTTCTGTGTCGTGTATTTTCCCCTAAACCAATACGCTGGATCTGAGCCGTTCATCACGTTAATAGCATCGAAAGCGAATAACGAACAATCCGAAACCCCCCATTTAAATGGTGATGTATCTCGTTTGGCTATAAAATCAGTTAACCTATCAGGCCAATCAGCGTATCTTTGCATATTGTACCTCTTTAGCCGTTTATATTAAAGCATTAATCTTGACTTCAGGTGCGATTGCCAAAACAGTAAACGGAACGGGGTCATCACTTTCTATATGTATTCTTGGGTCTAATTCCCAATTACCATCAAATTCTACAAACAGTTCACCCGTATACAAGGGAGTTCCTGAATCCATAAGATCAGAAACTTCTCTTAAATCGTTCTTAGTCATGGAAGAAGCGCTCGGCCCATATTCTATAGTGTGACTATTGAGGAGAACAAAAGTAACTCCATTAATTTTTTTAGTTTTACCAACCGAAGTCCCCGCTTTATTTCCACCTTCAATCTTTAATGTTTTTAGTTTATGCGTATAACTTAGGCCAATTTGTACTTTAGTAGATGCATTATCTAAAGTTATACTACCACCCGAAACTACTTTATCTGCTTGTAAGGCAGCGTTCGCCCACACTTTAACAGTCTGTCCTTCTAAATGCCCAAGTCCTGTAATAGTAGTTGCTGCCCCTCCACTGTACGTAATACACGAATCACTGTATACAGCATCTTTTGTATCTTGTGGGGTTTCGTAATCTCTTTCAAACATTTCGATATATCGAACGGTTGCTGAATTTATGGTTCTCTTAACTTGAATCCAAACTTCGTCTCTGCTTGTAGAATCATGGTTTTGTCCCGCTCCATTCGTCCCTGCTATTACAGCAACGCTTTCAACAACCGAATCTCCTGATCCAAAAGACCCACCTATAATATGCCTAGCCCAGCCGACAACATCTTCTTGTCTTCTAAAAGTCATTGCAGGTAGCTGCCCATCTCCACGGACAACCCAGACTTGTGCATCAGGTTCTTCCGCATGATCCATTTCTACGATACCGCCTATTGTAATATGTTGGGCTAATCGAGTCATGTCAAACGCCCTATACCCGTCTGTTTCAAATGTAAACCCAAACTCTCTTATTTTTCTTTTCGCTCTTTGTACAAACAATACAATATTGTCAACTCGTACAGGGACAACTTGCGCTGATCCGTGTGTAGTTTGCCGTCGAACAGTAATATCAGAAGGCGTTATAACAGCACCTGTAGATGAAGGAATCCACTCACCACCTGTCGTGCCAATCGATAAAGTATCCTCACCGGCTGACATCCAACGGATAGCGTTTACATTATCCGCAGAAATTGTAAAATCTAATGCGTCATCGTCTTGAACAGTTCCGTCAAAAGTTCCCTCAGTAGGATCACTATCAGGAGAGTGGTTCTCAAAGTCCCCGGTTTGGGAAGCCCAAAATGTTTGTGGTTGATCACGGTTTCCGGCTGCGTATAGGCGTTGCTCAAAAAATGATGCCGTTGAAGGATACCCCGTAGTACTAGACCATGAGCCAAGTTTCCAATCCGTCTCCGCAGCAGTAGACCCAAATGATCTTTCCACGTCTACGGTAACGCTTGATACACTCGCAACTTCAATAATAACTCCCCATCCCCAGTTAATAGTTGTTTCATCCGTTATTCGTATCTGTCTTCCTATATCGGTAGATAAAAATCCAGATCCGCCGTTAATTCCGTTAGTAGACGAAGCAGTGATCGTAACACCTAATCCTGTCGCCGCACTAGCGGTCAAAGTAGTTGTTGTACTATTCGTAGTAAGCCACGGGCCATCTTGCCACGGGACTTCTATAATTGACCATGTGGTATGACCTCGTCGTTCTAATCTGTATGTTGGGTAGTCTACATGAAACATATACAATATATCGGCTGATTGTGGGCCTTCAATTTCATATAAATCAGCTTCTGCATAAGGGGTAACTACTTCTACTGGTTGATTATCCAGCAAAACAACATTATCTATTTGAATGGTTTTTCCTAACTCGTTTATAAATTGCACATAAAAATCTGCCGCAGTAGCGGTGAAGGAATAACAATGATAGCCAACTTCAGCAATAAAATCGTTGACTATCTCTATACCAAGAGAGGATGTCCCAACGCTAAATAAGACATAATCCCCCGGCGCCCCTATAACTTGAAACTGAATAACATGTTCTATTGCGGAAGTATTTGTTACTGTTTGTTGTGTATGTCCGTTAGTAGTCCCGTTGGAAATTAAATTTAATCTGTTAGTAGTGGCGTCATAAGCAATAGACGACCCTGCACCAGAGTGGTCTGCCCAGCTAGTAATGCCTGATGTGAATGTTCCGTTAGTAATTGAAGCAGTTATATTAGGTACATATATTTGTCCTTGGTTTCTGTAAAACCTCATATAGTTATTTCCCATCTCCAAAATATAATTTTGAGAGGTGGAAAATTCAAATTTTTTAAGGCGGGATTTTATAGTGGCGCCTGTTTTTGTTGACGAGACATAACGAGTCCCTGCACGGCGCATAGCTCCGCCTTCCGGAAGAGGCACAAGATTTTCCATTGTCTCTAACCCACTAGGGTATTTATTAAAATCTACTCTAGCAGCTAGTCGAGGAGTTAACTCCCCCGTATTCATTGATGGTGTTATAGGGTGGACTTTAGGCATTATTGAAATCCACTTCTAGAATTAGCCCATGACCCACGAGGGCGGGGTTCTGGGAATGATCCTAAAGAATCTATAGATTTGGCTTTTGCTAGATCTTTTTCTGCTCGTCCCGCAAGTTGATCTTCAAGAACATTAGAATTTGAGATTGTGATTGCTAGGTTTCTGGCTAATGCAGAAGCTAATGCAATCCGAAAAGATGGTGGCATCAAGTTAGGGTTGGTCTCTCTTCTAACATAAGCTAAAAAAACAGCCGAGCTATCCGTTGAAAAAACTTTCTGGTTTGCTACTTGTTCTTCCCTATAGTCAATTGTCCCATGCCCTCCATCATTATCATGGACAGATATAGTATATATCCAATCAGAGGGGAGCGCATAAGCATAGTCAAATCTAAAACTAGGCGCCGTAGTTAGTTTAGCTAACTCAACTCGTTGGGTGGCAAAATTCCACGGGTATTCAAGAAGGGTATCTCGTATCTCCGAATAAATATCATTGATCGCATTTGCATTCGGAGTGGCTTGAGTAAAAGAGGTTATCCTAGTACCCCCAACCAATCGTAATGCGACGTTTGCTACGTCGGTTTCACTGGGCATACAAAACTCCTTTTAAGCCATAACAGGTAGCGGTTTATCCCCCCGTGCAATAGCATGGGCTTCCGCTTTATTTTCTATTTCACAAACAGGTTTTCCATCAGCAGTAATAACATACGTTCGTTTCCCTAAATTCCATTCTACTGATCCGGTACCAGAAATAAATTCTGCCGCAGGTTCTGCCGCTGAAGTTTCTTTAACTTTTTTCCCTTGAGGAAATCTTTTAATCGAATCACTTAAAGGTTGGAATTCCACTTGATGACCCGTTTTGTTTTTAGTTACTTCTAATACAATTCCTTCGCACAGAGAAAGAATACGATTTTGTCGGATTTCAATCATCCGTACCATATCTCCCGCCATGAGGTTTCCCCCCATTGTGTTAAAAAATCCTTCTTTAAAGCATTCTTTTATTTCATGCTGGTCACAAATATAATTCCATACTTTGCCAAAATTACCGTCTTCGGGTTTATTTAATCTATGTGCCTTCGCCTTTATCATTCTTTCTCCTTTTAAGAATAATGAAAATACGAGTTTCTCTCCGTAGGAGGAGACCAAACGAAGAAAAACTCGCACTTCACGTTAAATTGCTTAGTCTGTGTCTGTTACAACATTGACCGTTACATCAGATGTATCTACTACTCCCGCAGAAGTTACAGCATTTACAATCTGCGTACCGTAGGTTGAGATTGTACCCGTGCGAACAGCAGTTGCCCAAACTACCACATACATAAAATCCCCGACATTCAACTTTTGGTCGTCATCAGAGTTGTTAAAGTATCCATCGGTATCTATAACCGCATGAGCGTCCATAGTGTCATAACGATAAAACCCATAACCATTGACACTTGAGATCAATGAAAGGTTTGAAGAATCGAAAGCCATGATTATATCCTCTAAAAAAGTTAGTAATAATGATCTGGGTAGTTGCCCACCCAGATCAATATATTATGAAGTTGGAATAGCAGCGGTATCATCGAGAGTACCTTCGATAACTCCACCATCATCAATCATTACAGAGTTACCGGACATTGCATGATTTACAAAATGCGCTGCTCGGTCACCATGCCAAGTAATATCTGCGCCAACAGAAGTCTCACCAGACATTGTACCTGCGAGATTACCCGGGGCTTTGCCCGAAGCATATCCAACAGCCGATTTATTCCAAACAAAAACTTTAGATGTAGCCGTTCCTACACCCGGATTTCCAGAATGAACAGTCCAAAGAACTTGCGCCCAACGCTTAAAAGTGCCTACTGGCGCTCCGTTGTTGTACACTTGCCCGTCAGAACCGACATAATCAGAAGATGCGAACTCGTTAATTGTAGATGCAATAGCCCATAGTTTAGGGGACATAACACCGTACATACTTCCGGGTTCGTATGCGTCATTACTAATCAAAGCTTCGATCATATTAAGCAAGCCATTCCTAGCTGCGGCAGAGGATGTTACCGCAATAGTGATAGCAGTCTGAGCGGTAGAATCTAAAGTAGTAAGGATCTGATCATCACACTTTCGACCTAATGCTCTAGCACCACCACGTGCGATAGCCATTCTTTCATCGATATTAACTTTTGCCTCATCAAGCTTATCTACCCAATCACCAGCATAAAAATCAGCCAGTGTCGTAGAGATAGCAGTGTGAGTTTGATTCATTGGGGTAATTGTTCCGTGTCGTGCTTTGGTAGTAGCAACGCCTGTTCCGATTTTTTGGAAAGTTGCTACTGATCCGACAACATCAGATTTAAAACGAACGGTAGGTTTTAAAACCGATCCTTCTCTTTGAAAAACATCGTGTACATCACGCTCGTATTGCGTAATAAACGAATTGGTTATTGAGGTAGCCATTGTAAGCCTCCAAATTAGTGAATAGTAAAATAATAATAACTGCTAATTCATTTCCTCTGGAAGCCGTTTTGAATTCGGAATTTGGGAAGTCCTTTCGGAGGCCATGTCTTCCTTCTAACGGGGCATCGGTCATGTTGTTTGAAAAATGTTGGCGGGGCCATAAGGGAAGCCGCCTATTAAAAATATACACTTATACAGTGTATAATGTCAATTCAATCTTTATTCTTTGGTTTTGGTTTTGGTCTTTTTCTTTTTCTTTTTCTGTATCCCTCTCTAACTTTTTTTTCCTCTTCTTTAGAAAGATGTTTATCATGGTGAGGAATCCTGCTAAAGTTTTCTTTTCTGCCTTCAGAATTTCTTTGTTGGGTATCGTCTGTTTTAGAAGAACGCTTTTTAGAATAATTTTGTGCTGCTACTTCCCCATCTTCGGTATCGGGAAAAGTAGGTGTTCTAGTCCGTTTTCGATTTTTGCTAGATGTAGCGGCGTTAACCGCCGCTCTATCAGATCGAAATCCAGACGTATTGGCTACAATAATTTTCCCTTTATGTTCAAATGTAGAACTTTTTGCGTGACTCATTATGAAGTCCTTGTATCCGTTCCTACGATAGCTCCACCGCCGTGTAATTTATCAAGCGCCAAGCGTTCTTTTTCATCCCACTTTCTAGCTTCTGCATTATTACCTTTAGCATAAGCCTCTTTTCGCTTTTCACGGTAGGTGTTGGCTTGTTCCATTAAAGTTTCCTTTTCACCTTCTGTAGCTACACTACCTAAAGCACCTTCTCCCATATCTCTCCCTAACTTTGCAAACATACGAACTAGAATAGGATTATCTAAAATGAATCTTCCATCAGACGTTTCTATATGTCTAGCGTCTTCGAAATCATCTCCTAATAAAGCTTCACTAGCCCGTGACGCAAATATAATGTTTTTATCATAATCTTCCGCCCATTCTTTTCGCATATCTGCTTCGCTTTGTTTCGTATATGCATCATCCATTTCTGCCTTTTGATTCATCATCTTTTCGATTTCTCCACGGAAATCACTCACCAGCGCATCAGCAGTTGCTTTTGGTATATTGTTATCTAAAAACAAATTGGCCCAATGATCTTCCGAATCCATCATTTGGTCTGTTCGTTCGACTCCTTCAGGTAAAAGAAACTCGTACCCATCTACGTCTTTTGGGACACCTAGCGCTTCTCGATACGCAGTGATCTCTTCTTCTTCAGCGTCTTCTCCCGGGGGGACAATTGATTTAGATAGTTTTTGTCTGGATTCTAGATTAGCTTGTACCAGCGCATCTACGCTAGTAAATCGTTCAGCATGTTTCTGTAACTTCTCATCTTCGATTAAATCTCTCCACGATTCAATCTCTACTGATTCTTGTTCTTCGGTATCCTCCGTCTCTACTTCGGTTCCTTCTGTTTCTTCAACTGCTTCTTCTTCTTCTACTGCTTGTTCTTCAGCCATAATTTAACGCCTCGTTTTTTGTGTGGGTGGTGGAGGAGCGGATGGTTCTACCATAACCAGTTTATGGATTGATAGAGCCAGCTTTCGTTCCCCAGTTGATATTAAAGTTGCATTCGGGTCAACCCCGTTTGTATTAAACTTTGTTGTATCGTTTGCCATATATCCCATACCTAGTATTTCATTGAACACCCGTCTTCCTATTTCGGAACCGAGAAATAGTTCACGGAAATCTTGGTATCTTTCTAAATCGCTATTGTATTGAGTAACTCTCTTAAACTGATCAAAAAGCTCTTCAATGTCAGTCGCCTTGTTTACCTTTTTTCTTGGCATTAAGCAGGTCTACTCCTTTTTCGTTTTCCTACCGGGGTTCCTTTGTACTCTAAAGTTTTTTTCTTTGCACTTTCCGATTTCTTTTTTGGTTTAGGTTTAGTTTTAGGTTTAGGTTTAGACTCAGACCTTTTACGTCCTTCCATTAATTCCTTGTGACTAGGTACAGGTATTGGCTTTCTTTTCTTCGAACGTGGAGCTACTTGCCCGAGGCTTTTGTCATAAAAATCCTTCATCCCTTCTATAACTCCTGTTCTTCCTGCTTTAGAGCGTGGACTTAGTTCGTCTTTTTTTTCTTGTTTAGTTTTTTTTCTCTTCCTGCGTGGCACTACTGTAATAGGCATTATAATTTAACTCCATATTTATTGTTAATTTTTATACCAGATTTCTTTTCCTTTTCTTTACGTTTTTTCTTTTCCTTATCTGTTTCTACTTTAATATCTTTTAAAGGTTTGACCTTTATAGTAATCTTGTTTTTCGTTTTCTTTTTTGTAATGGGGCGTTTTCTTTTTGGCTTATTAGCTTTTTCTTGTTCCATAATTCGCTTAAACTTTTTATCAATAGGCCCATCAGGAGCAGTTAATCCTAAAGCCGTAACAACACTCGCACCTCCAGCAATTTTAGCTACTTCTTTGGCCCCCCTTTTAACAGCACCGCTTTTTTTAGTTAGATCTTTTTTAACATTTTTCTTAACATTTTTTTCGGCGTTTTTTCTAGCTTCTTTTAAAGCTTTCTCTGCTTCTTTCTTGCCTGTTTTTGCTATTTTTCTTTCAGCCTTTTCTTTTTTGCTTTCTGCTTTTGCTTTGGTAGGCTTTTTTTTCTTCGCCATACTCTGTATACCTTTAGCTGCTCTTTTAGCTAATAATCTTGCTAATAACGATATCATGCAGGTACTCCTTCTTCAGTAGGTTGTTTATCAGGGTCTTGTACCAAACCAGCTTTTTTCATTGCACCTGCGCCCTTATCAGCTATATTAGCTTGTTTCTCCATCATCATCATTTGTTGCTGTTGTGCCATCATCTGTTGTTCCGCTTGTACTTTGGCTTGTACTTCTTCTCTCGTATTGATGATGTCATGCGGAAGTGCCATAGCGTCTGCTTTGAATCTGGCGAGAGCATCTACGTTGACCATGTGTTTTGCTTCAGGAGCCACTTGTGCTAACTGCATAATTTCCATCGCCCACTGAGTTGCCGCAGCAGCTTCAACCTGTTTCTTTATCTTGTTAACTGGAAGATCAAATTCAAACTTTATGTTCTGCCCTTGGAGTGATTCTGGTATTTCACCAAATACATCGTTCCGTAACATGATCTTAAAAGATCGTTCTGCTATAGGCTGAACGTAATCCGTTTCAAATCTTCCAAAGACAGGGCCGACTTCTCTAATGAATTCATCTTTACGCTGGATGATTTCTGTGGCTGTCATCTGTGGCCCGTTTTGAGGAAGATTTAATATGTTTTTGAAAAAAGCTGCGGCTACCTGATTCCTGATATCTGTTTGCATATCACGAGTAACAGGCAAATTAGCACCTGATATTAAAGGAAAGAATGGGTTGCCCCCAACTTGAGAGGCTGTTTCCACGTCATAGTAACTCATCCCTCCGGGGAAAGTGTTGACCTCAGAAAACGTCCCGTCGTTGGGAGCCATTAGTGGAGGATCAGCAACTCGCTGACCCGCAACCAAAATTGTTTCGCCCATAGCTTGTAATGTATTTGCATCAGGTAATGCTATCATTCCGGGGGATCGACCATACTCTTCTCCAGAAGATGTATCCCATCTAGGGATTACAAATGGAAAATCGTGAAAGCCTTTTTCACGTATAATGTGTTTCGAATCCGTTTCCATCCATAATTCTTCGTAGGGCATATCCTTAGAAAAAATAGGGTTGGCTTTAGCGTTCTTTCTTTTCTGCACCGAATACAGTAGATCTAGTTTATCGTCTTGCTTTTTATCTCTTATCTTTTCTTTAGTTTCTCTAGACAGATTCTCTAGCCCAAACATTAGTTCGGCTTGCCAAATAAACATTCGTTTAGTTCGATACATTCCACAAGGGTAGCCTTCATCACTAAAGAGAGGATAGGCATCCTTTAAGTGGACTGACTGAAAAAGTAAATGATCCTGAGTTGCTCCCATACCTAAATAAAGTATACCCGTACCAAATACAACGAGGTCGAGGTCAACCTCTCCGGTTGCCTGTCGAAATCTTGCCCTTGGATCACGGATCGACTCATTAAGAATTTCAGTCGCTTTCCCCAGCCAATCCTGTACTTCCCCTTGTTGGGATAAACTATCATCTTCTGTCCGGACAGTTGTCAGGTTCTGACCTTCAGGACGTATCATAGCTCCTACAGTATTGGCTAAACTTCTAGCCCCTTGCATAGGTGTACCATCATAAACCCCTTCTACCCGTTGTTCACCGTCTTGGGTAGATCTCATAAACCCTTGGCGCCGTGGCAATAGCACTTGGGCCAAGTCGTCCCAATGGTGTTCAAACTGGGAGCGCCTATGTTTAGCTGCTTTCTGTCTTTTTAAGTGTCCTATAACACGTTTTCCGTCACTATCTTGTGTAGCCATAAAGTTATCCTAGTTTATCGTTTCCGCCCGCTTTCTGTGAAGAAACACTACCCAAACCGTCGGAATCCGAAGATGAAGTTAAAGTAGAACCACGTCTGCCCGCTCTACGTCTAGCGGTCAACTTATCCACAGCTTTCCCTTCCGGTTCCGGAGGAGGCGGCGGCGGTGGCGGTGGCGGGGGTGGCGGGGGTGCTGCTTGTCTAGGGGGTGGAGATCCTCCACCGGGAAAAATAGCCATAATAATATTATCCTAAGTTAGAGTTATCGTCGGTTGCCCCCGGTCGGAAAATACTCCCACCAGCAACATTCTGTCCTGATTTAGTTAACATGGAACCCCTTCTCCCTTTTCGATTTGCTTCGCTTTCTTCTAATTTCTTTTTAGCTGCTGCTATTGCCGGATCGTCACGTTCTATTGGTGGTGGCGGAGCTTGAGGTATAGGGGGTGCTTGAGGTGCGCCTCCACCTCCAAAGCCGGGAAAAATACTCATGGTTTCATTAACCTCTTGTAAAGTTGATAGGGGGTAACGGCCCAACTATTTAAACCTAATAGTGCTTTTGTAAGCCCTACACAGTTTGCAACAAAAATGTTACCACGGAATAGATTAAATTTAAACTGTTTGTTTATTTCCTGTTCTCGTTTGACAACAGTATAACCTTGTCGGACATAGTAATTCAAAAGATCATAATCCTTATGCGCTATAACATGAGTAAGAGGAACACCTACTGCATAATCGGTCTCCACCCAATAGTCACCCGTTTGTACAGCTATAACAACATGTTTAAATCCATCCTTTAACAAAAACTTTAAAGGATGGTTTCCGTATTCACGGAAGCTGACTAATGTTTTCATTCATCTCCTGATCCAGCGGAAGGTCGTTTCACAATTCCGCCATCTTTGTCTGAGTCTTCTTGTTGGTTCATCCTAGTGTGTTATCCTTTTTTTGTTTATTGTTAAGTAACGCAGCCGCTCGCATTCCTTTAGACGCCTTTGGTCTTTTTAAAATTGATGACCCCATCTTAGAAGAAGACCCCAAGGGGCGAGACGATTTTCTTTTAGCTTTTGTTGGAAGGGGGGCAACCTTTTTAGGTTTTAGTGCATCAATATCTTTTTGCATCGCTGTACTATGTTTATTCCGTTGGGTAGACCTCGTATAAGGGTCTAAGAAACGGTTTTCCATATCTTTCATGGCATTTGTTAGGTTTTGTTTATAGGGTAAAGATTTACCGGCCCCATATTTTGTGTCCAGTTTGGCAAAGTTGCTTCGATATTGAGTCCCAAACAAATGCGTAGCAAAAAGAAGTGCTATATTCATCCTAGTTTGTCTCCCATGTCAGCTTCTCCACTTATGAGGTTGGTACTTATGATTTTGTTCGCTTGGTCTTATAATTTTTTTCTTAAATATATTATGCGACTGTTCTTTCCGTCTCCCTAGAATATACGCTTTTAAAGTACTCCTTGTCCACCCGTTTTTCTTCTCTTCGGGAGTTGGCTCATATTCTTCGTCTGTCATAGTTCCTCATACTCGTGAAGAAATATCGGCATACCGGGGCCGTTATATGATCCGACAATATTATAATCAAAAAATTCTAGAGCTTCTTCGTGTGTCATAGAATCGTTTTCCATGAGATTACTAATTATCTTTTCTGAATCGTACACTAAAACAGGGATTCTGCCAAAGCAATCTCCCATCCCCATAATGGCGTTGTCATGCCCGTCTACTTTTAATCGTTGTCCCTTATAAGCCTTATCCATTTTATTTCCTCCAGACTTTGTGTGGAGTGTATCGAGAATTGGTTCTTGGGGGAGGAGCGTGGGATCTGCCTCCTCGCTTTTTACCTTCCAGTAATGCGTAAACACAGGAGTCCCCTTTGCCGGGGGATCGACCTAACCGCTTCTTCAAATCCCCAAAGCCGTCTTTGCACTCTGTAGATTTGCCTTCAACCTGAATCCCCCCATTTGTTAACTGCCATTTGGGAGCGCACAAGTCTGCTTTCAATTCTCTGTCTGGGTGGATAGCTATTCTTTCGTCACCTTCTGGGTCTAATGCTTCTCTCATTCTCCACCAGTTCTCACTTCGTTTATTGTAAAATCCAAGTGACCCTGAAAGATCTCGCCCGTGACTTTTATGTCGCCCATCAACAGCAACAACATTAGCCCCATTAGTTTTCAAGTGATCATAGATAGAAGCTCCCGCCCCACCTATAATATCTAACATGATTGGCGCCCCATGTTTTATAAAGGATGTGCAGATCGCTGCACCCGTTGGCCCGTCGGGAGTAGACTGTCCTCGTTTGACAATTTGTTCCCCAAACCAATTTCCATATCGTGGCGTTAATACAAAATCATCTTTACCACCCCGTGCCGGATCAACGCCCAAACAATCCATCTTAGCACCTTGTGGTTTTTCTTCTGTCCACCGCTCCATAGCTAGTTCTACCCATGTGGTTGGTATTACTTGCCACGGATCATCTTGCATACCAGCGGTAAAATCACCCATCAACATCTGAGATCGTAATGGTTCAGGTAACGCTTGCAATGCGGCTTTGTATCCTGAGTTCATTAAGAACGGATTGTCATCCACGGAAGACGGAATAAAAGTTCTTGACCGTGGAACGACCCAATCCCCATCTTGCCATATGGGATCAGAGCTATCTACTTCAACATCATCCCCCTCTTCATCACTAATAAACCATCTTAATTCCCCCGGTCTTGCAGGGTTAGGATGTTCGGTATCCAGCCAAGGCGCCCAGTACCCAACAACCCATTGCCCCTCCGCACTTGTCGGTGGGTTAGTAGCACATATAATTCTACAGCGTTGTGATGGATCAGCGGAACGATTCCACGTCGTAACGTACCTAAACTGGGATTCTAGAAATTGAGTTAATTCATCGAAACAAATGAGATCTCTGGGATCACCTTGGTAAGCAACTTCATCTCCTGCATATTGCATACCCCCAAGGCGGATACCCCTGTTTTTTCCCAGATCAAAACGATGTAGTTGACCGTTAAATCCCGCCCTAGTTTTTCGGATTCTGATAATTTCTTCTTCGATTGGCCCAAGTTGTTTTACCTCTCGCCTATAAATAACAGTTCGTAAATGAGATGTTAATGCTAACCCTATCAGTAAAGACGACTTCCCTCCACCAGCGGCTCCACCAAATAATAAGATGTCTGCCTTGGAGTCAAAAGCTTGTTGTTGTGGGGTTATTATTTCAGGAGTGTCTATGTTTATAAGAGGACGCCACGGTTTATCCATGATGTCCTCCCTTACTAGCTTGTCTATCTCCGCTTTTTTCATCGGAGGAAGGTTTTCGTATTGCTCCAACAACTGAGTCAAGTCTGTCATAAGGCGCCTTTTTATTCCCTAGAAATTAAATCATTCACATTATAGCTCTTTCAAGGGGGACACATCCAAGGTTAAAAAACGGGGGTATAGAATGCCCTGCTTGTGCGGCCCCACTAAAGAACTCTTCTTGTCGAGTGAGACAAGCTTGTTCATTATAAAAAATCTCCACGAACTCCCCCGATTTTATAGTTATCGGAGTCGAGGACAGGTTAAGATGTATCACAAAAAGTATCCAGATCATATCATTTGTGTTAAACGAACTCTATACTAACGTGACGCAACGCCTCTTCCGTCCGTTCGTTTTTTATTCTTTGGAAAGTTTCTCTTATTGTAAACGCTCTTTTGTTATTTGGGCAACGACACTCATATTTCCACATCGCTTCACATTTTACACAGTACCTAGATTTTATTCTCAGTTTCCAACTCCGTTTTAACCCGCTTAACTTCGGTTACTTCGATAGGTTTTTTAGTTGGCAAATTCATTAGTATGGCAGCTAATCGCTGTTCTCGTTCTGTATCGGTTAACAAATCTTTACCATCTGCCCCCGTGATCTCCAAACGATCTGCTTCCCTCCAACCACCTTGAGCTTTAAGCCAAAATATCTGGGCTGACACATTACCACTCATAGCGTTTTTATATAATGCACCTGATACATGAGCCGTAGCTCTCATCTTGCCAAACGTCAATTCTTCTCGAAAATATTTCAATAATGTTTTTTCTCCACAGTTTAATGCCCTAGCTTGGTCTGGGTGCTTAACACCATTAGCGGACATCATTACAACTAGATGGCGTTGCTGTTCGGTAGGTTCAAACTTATTTACTGCTTTAGAACCTTTCGGGCGGCCTGATTTACCTTTAGGCTTTACTTTATTAGCCTTTTCTTCATCTATTTCATCGAAACTGGATGCGATATCGTCCATCTATAAGACCTCTAGCATTATTAACTACATAACAATACCATACTTTATGCTCCCTGCAACTACATTAATGGGTGTACATTAATAATTAAAATTTCAGAAAATTACGTGGAACACGAAGCAAAAATTTCTAGGGGGGCGTCGGCTTGGGGGGTCGGGTTGCAAAATCAACTTTTTTACAAATCGAATTACTATAACTCTTTATAATATAAAGCTTTATAAGTATATTAGTATATCAGATTATTGAAGGCCGGAAACGATCGAAGTCGATAAGCTATGAAGCTAACGAGCTAACGAGCTAACGAGCTAACGAAGCTAACGAAGCTAACGAAGCTATGAAGCTAACGAAGCTATGAAGCTAACAAACTGTCTATCTATAGAACTGTTTTAATCAGCGACCTTTTCAGTTTATAGCATTATATTAATGTGTAAACAAAACCCATAAAAAGTAATACCCGCCTAGTTTTTAACCTTAAATAAATGCATTCAAACAAATAAAACAATATACGGTTTTTAAAGCTAAATTAATGTTGGGTTAATCTTCCTTTAATGTTCAAAGCGTATAAATAAAGAAGTAATAACTAACTTAATAAGGATATAAACATGGATAATATAAACGACCTACCATTAAAAGATGTTTTCATAATTACTCACAATGTTATTGATGAAAAGAATAAAAGGAAACGAACTATTGAAGAAAAGGGAAAATTCGAACACTATTTCGAAATTTATGATGATGATGAAAATTTATATTTCAAAGGCTATTCAATAGACAATAACTCGGAGTTTGCTTTTATTCCTCTTGATACTATAGGGGCTAGTTATGGTTGTACTGATATTAAATATTTAAGGGAATCAGGAAAAATGGAATCTTTATAGTTTAAAATAGAACGATCAAAAAGGAAGGTTAACCGAGTATTTTTTAATGCTCGGTTAATCTTCCTTTAATGTTGAGAGCGTATAAATAAAGAAATAATAACTAACTTAACCGAGGTTTTGAAAATGAGCAAAGTACATGAAACAATAACAAACAAAATTATTGAAGAACTAGAAAAAGGTAATATACCATGGCGCAAACCTTGGAAAGGTTCCGAGAATAACCCTAAAAATTTAATATCGGGAAAGGCTTATTCCGGTATAAACTTTTTTCTTTTATCGATGTCTTGTTTTGAAAGTAATTATTTCTTGACGTTTAATCAGGCTAAAAATTTAGGCGGAAGTGTAATGAAAGGCCAAAAGGGTTTGCCTATTATTTTTTATGGTATTGGGAAAAGTAAAGATACTTTAGAAGGTGAAAAGCCAAAAGGTTTTTCGTTTCTAAAATCCTATACAGTTTTTAATATTGCTCAATGTGAAAATCTTGATCACAGTAGAATAGAAGAAGCTAAAACTTTTGAGCCTTTAGAATTTAACCCAATCGAAGAAGCCGAGGCAATTGTGAACAATTTTAAAGGTAAACCAAAAATAACATCAATCGAGAATAGCGCCTATTATAGACCGATAACCGATACCGTAAACATGCCAAATAAAGACAACTTCCTCGGTATTGACGAGTATTATGCTACCTTATTTCACGAATTAACTCATAGCACGGGCGCTAAAAAAAGGCTATCGAGACCAGAAGTAACCGATCAGCATTTTTTTGGAAGCTCTGATTATTCTAAAGAAGAACTAACGGCCGAACTAGGAAGCGCTTTTTTATGTTCGCAAGCGGGTATTGATAACACTCTTAAAAACTCGGTCGGGTATCTTCAATCATGGTTAAAAGTTTTAAAGAGTAAAGACAATTCAAAATGGATTATTGAAGCATCGAGCAAAGCGCAAAAAGCAACGAACTATATTAATGGAATAACTAAACCGGTTGCTGTTTAGTATTTAAGGTCGGTTAACCGGAAGGTTAACCGGCTCAATTAAGTCGGTTAACCGGAAGGTTAACAGGCTTAATTGAGCTATAAATATTATTAACTAAAAAGGCAAGATATGAAATTATTAACCACCAACTCTAAGATTGACAAAAGCATAAAAAAACATCCTGAATATGAGGCTAGTATATTACAAATGTTACCGAGTAAACACGTGTGCGTAAATTATAAATCATGTATAAAAACTTGTTTAGCTTTTAAAGGTTTAGCAAAAGTTTATCCAAGTATAATAAAGAGCCGGAAAGCAAAAACAGATTATTTTTTAAATGATAATCCCACCTTTATAAAACAGTTAATCAAAGAAGCTTCAAATCAAGAAAAAAGAGCCATTAAAAAAAAGAAAAAATCGGTTATTCGGCCTAACGGTTTTACCGATATCGACTTTAAAAAATACGGTATTTTCGAGATGTTTTTAAATACTCAATTTTATGATTATTGTGCCGATTTTAAACGGGTTTTAAACAATGATAACCCAAACTTGCACTATACCTTCAGTTATAAAGGTAACAATCTAGACGAGTGCTTAGAGCTTCTTAAAAAGGGGATTAATATAGCGGTGATAGACTTGCCGGAAAATCAGTTTTTTAATTCTTATAATGTTAATCATATAAACGGTGATACTCAAGATTTTCGTTTCTTAGATTCTAAAAATTCAATTGTTTGGTTATCTGAAAAAAAATAAAACGAGGTTTAAAATTATGGAATATTCACTAGGCAAAAAAACTGTGAGCGATTTATACGAGTTCTGTGAAAAGGAAAATATAAAAATAATAGAGAGATTAATAAAAGAGAATAGAGAGCTTAGATTAAGAATAGAAGATATTGAATACGATATAGAACTAATTAATAAAAGGTAAAAATAAATGCTTAAAATAATATTGATCGATTGTTTAGTTATGTTTTTAATATGCTTCTTAGTTTTTATTATGCTTCTTTTATGAAGCTAAAAATAAAAATGAAACGAGAAAAAACGGGGGAAACCAACATTAACAAATTTTAATGCTCAATTAATAAAGCGTTAATAATCGTATGGTAACTTTAATCTAATAAATTTTTACTAGAATTTTTTTACTACAATTTTTTTACTACAATTTTTTACTACAATTTTTTTAATACAGTTTTTTACTGGTGTGAGCGGTGGACGGAAGGAAAATAGGTACACTAGCAATTAAGGTGACCAGATGCCCCTATTCCGCTCATATTTTTACAAGGAAAACAAAAGGAGATATAGCTATGTTTCACATGTTCGAATATGAGGACGTTATGACAAGCGACAATTTAGATAAACTATCGGAGAACTATGAAGAGTATGAAGAGAAAATATCAAAACTTAAAGAGCATATAGAAGAAATCTACGAGCTAATAGCCGGTGATAATGCAATCACTTGGTCACAAGATGAAATGATCGATTACATCAAAGTATTAAACGGACAGATCGCAGGATGGCAAGACAAAGAAGATGAAAAAGTAACTACCAGAACTTTTACACAATGTTCGTTTGACGAGCCTTGCGAATACCAAGTCGAAACCACGGTGCTTAAAATATAAAACAATATTAACGAGGAGAAATAACAATGAAACAATACTTAATCGAATGGGAAACAATGGGAACTATTTGTGCCAACAGCGAGGACGAAGCAGTCGAACTTTTTAAAAAAAGACTGTTAAACGAGCCAGAAAATGATGATTGGATATATTTTACAGCTACGGAGGACGTATAAAATGAACCCAACACAAGACGAAGAGGCTGTGAACGATATTTTATATTTAACAGAGATAATCGAAAAGCTAGAAAAAGAACTAATCGAGCAAAACGCAATTGTGAAATATTTACAACGAGAACTTGAGATCAACTACTTTCAAAGGAAAACTCACATATGAAAATTGATCCAACTTCACAATTCGTAATTGGAAAAGAATGCCCGTCATGTTCCAAGAATCCAAACATTTCACATATTCACGCTTACTTACATGGTGGTGAGGCGGGAGAGAAAAATCAGCCTCTTATGATTTTCCATTCATATACGGAAGCCACGGCATACGTGGAAGCCATGCATTACAGAGAAAAAGACGAACTAATTATAATGCCTTTAGCCGAGGCTAATTTTCCAACGGAGATCAACAAAAAGGGGAATAAAATATGACAACGGACATCCAATATTGCGACCATTGTGCAGAACCCGAGCCAACTCGTTTCGTGGGCGAAATGCCTGTCGATTTTGATTCTGGGAATGAGGGAGAGTCAGCTTCTTTATGCGAAAATTGTTATGCTTTCTTAACCCATAGGACTTATAAAATGGAGTATGGAAAGAGATATATAGATGATCAGATCCTTAATAATATAGAAGCCACTAAATTAGCTGTCGAAGCACTAGAATTATGTATAAAAGATTCAAAAGAAGGTACAATTATGAGAAGCCCGAAATTTACGGAGGCTGTTTCAATTCTTAAAGATCAAACAAAAAATAAGGGGAAACATGGCAAACTATAGCAAAACAGCATATTCGCTAGAACCAATTTTAGTTTCAGAAAACAGCGTGTTTACTACGCATGTTGTGCGAAACAAAAAATACCCTTTCCACGCATATTGTAAGCACAAAGAAACGGGTCATGTAGTTGAGCAAGCTTCAAGACACAAGACCCATGCGATCCGGCTTGCGGAAACGGAAATGAATGCCCGAATTAAGAATAACGAGATCGGATCAACCGATAGCATAACCGACCACAACGAGTCGTGATCCCGCTTATTTGATCTGATCTTTTCAACTAGGTGCGTCTACTCTTCAATAAGACTATACACCCGCAACTTGTAGTGGGGGCGTGGGTACACGGTCTTCGGTGGACGCACCTTTTTTAAACCTAATAAGAGGTGTGAAAATGGCTTTTTGGCTTTTAACTATTTTTCAATTTGTAACGGTAGCCCTTTGGGGTCTGCTAATTATAATTGCTTTATTTTTATTCAATTACTGAGAACGGAGGATCTAGATGACCAGTAAAATAACTTTTTTCAACACAAAAAAAGAAAAACACGAATTTAGCGTAGTTACTGCCTGTGTGATGTTGGAAACTTTCAATGTGATGGCAACAAACGAGGTCGAAGCGGAAGCTTTAGTTTTGTTAGGAGAATATAAGCCCAACCATGTCGAATATAAGGACGAAGAAATTGTCAGCGTCTGTAAATTAGAACGAGTAGAATTAAAATGCCCCGACAAAACAGAACCCCGACCGGAGGAAACCAATGACTAACCCAGAAACCAAAGTAAGAAAAATCCTAGAGATTTCAAAAGCTTCGGCAATGAAGCGAGGGGGCAGACCTCGCAAACCCAATGCAAAGAACAAGGGGGAGATAATCAAGCTCCGCATCTCAAAAGAAGATAAGGATCTATTATCGGTAGCTTGTTACCTCCTTAGTATGTCATTCACTACCTTACTCCTAGACAATGGGATAGCTAACGCCAAGGCATTGTTAAAAGCCGAGGGGTACGAGCTTCCAAAGTAGTCTCTGATACCCCTCACACTTATTTATTTGCCCTTAAAACCTGATATCTCTGTGTGGGGCTTCAGAGACCCGTAGTTCGCTTCTACAGTCGAAGGGTGTTCATAGTGCATGATTGCCATAATTCCCCAAGCAACCTTCGCTAAGTGATCCTCAGAGGGTTCTCCTATCTTCTCACCAGATTTTTTCTCAGCTTTCCACATTTGAAGATGTCTTTCCAGATGATTCAACGTAACATCGATAGGCACTCCCAACTCCCAGTTATTTTCTCCGTGCTTGTTGCTACCCTCTGCAAAAATGACAGCAATTCTTTGAAGAGCAAATGGAGAGATCAAATCAAATCTTTCAGATTCTGCATCTTCGCTCCGAGTTGCTCCACTTTTAAAAGTTTTCAATTCCGACACCAAAGACTTATTTTTTGCCACCGGTTTGACGTCGTTCCAACCATACTTATTATGCTCTTTTTCTTTACTCATTTTTTCCTCCTTAAAAAGTGTCTAACTCACCTCTCACCCATATTTCCCCAAACCCTGTATATATATATATATATATATATTTAATTCCTATAGAGTCTTTATATATAGTGAGTACTGAGTTGTATAATTATAAACCTAATGTTTACAAGCTTTTACTAATTTTCATAAAAATAAAAAAGATCACCTCTATGAGTCGTTTTCATCAATTCGACTCTGACAATTTCTATTTTCGTAGATTTCTCGAATTTCTAGGATAGAAAATATCCTCCCACGTTCAAAACCCCAACATCGAACGGTAAAAGGTTTCATAGCCTGATCTTCCTGATCCATCGGATTCTCCTCCATTTTGTCCGTTTTATTGACCCTTTTTGGGGTCACTTTTACCTGCTCTTGCTTCTGTAAATTCTGCTGAATAAGCTTCCCTAATTGTCCATTTTCTTTGCCATGAAAAACCGTTAAATCGATGGTTTCATCATTTGGGTCATCGTTCCCACCCCCCTTTTTAAGATGTATATGGATCTCTTTTTGGGTCATAATTACATACGGTGGATTAGCCAATACGTTCCTAAATAGCATCTCCAACGGGGACATATTATTTTCAATCATGGCTCTTCGGGTAGGATTATCCATACTTCGCTTGTTATTAAAGCCTGTAAGGTCTCTCTGATTCAGCCAATGCCATAAACAAGCCACACCAGATGAAACCTTCAGCCCGCCTCTATCGTATATCGCCTCAATCGTATCTTCGCCATCCGAAGGAAGGTCAGTAAAGTTATTGTTAGGTTCTCCATCAGCCCCAAAAGTAAAATTGGGGGTGCTAGAATCCACCGCAATATCGGTCGTATTCGATACTCTCCCTTCTTCAGAGGCTTTTTTGTCTTCCAACCAAGCATACAATCTTTCATAATATTCAAGTCCTTTGGGTAAACCTTCCGTTCGAAAAACATTAATTCGTCTATCTTCCTTGGTCAAAACGACGGCATCAGCGTGATTGGACATCCAGAAGAAGTTAGTATAGACAGGCTTAGTCTTCATTGCGCCATATTTTACATTGATTTCTAGAGTGTCTTCCGTTAGATAATCTCTAATAGCGTCCGACACTCCATAGCGTTTATCGCTGTCTTTAACCTCTTCAATGCAACACAGTAAAGATTCGTTCATAAATTCTTGAAATTGTCCCGCTCCAGAATCTCCATTTAAAGTACTCATTTTAGTTTTACGGCAATTCCACCGTCCTAGAAGTAACTCCATAAGCTTTACAATCCATCCTCGACCTGTGCCGTGATCCGTAGCGATTAGTAAGGGTGTCACCTTACTTCGTTCACTTGGTTTTTGGATGTTATATGCCATCCACGAGTAGAACCACTCTCTTTCGGCTTCGATTGGGATAATGTATTCCATGTGCCGAAAGAACGTAGCTAACAGTTCGTTACAACACGCCTCATCTAGTTTCGTGACTCCGTTCGTTACTATTGTCTTACACGGGTTCACGAACTTCGGCATGTGGAAATGGTTTATATAAGCCTTACCTTCTGCGTCCTTGAACATGCTTTTTAAGGAGGGTTCGTATTCGAACCCTCTAGCTGTTTTTCTATCAGCATCTTTAAGCCACAGCGTGTGAGTTGCGACCTGTTTTGACACGGTTCTATCAGGGTTATTAGCGAGCGGAGCCGGAACTTGTATGGTTGACAGGATATTAGCCGTCATGTTCTTGAATTCTTTAAGCGCTAAAGGTTTGTCGTGACCTAGTCCACCTAGATCGTGGACACCATCGCCATCAGCGACATAGACATAACGCTCTTTAAACTCCCCCAACGGGTTCGTTTTCATCCTCGAGTCACGTGCGTAATGTAAGACACTTGCGAACGTGATCGTTCGTCCCCGTCTACGAGTTTTGAATCCCCGCCATTTATCACGGCAAGATCGTTCGCCTGAATAGTTGTTAGATTTTTCAGACCAATCAGCCCAGTATGTGAAGCCGTCTTCAGATCCCTCACACTCATGCCACAGAGCCATCCCGACTTTGATCCACATATCGTAATCATCAGAAGAGACATGTTCTAAAGCTCTTTTGATCTCTGCATCGGTTAGGTTCAACCGAGGTCTCAAGTTAGAGAAGTCCACGAGTTCAGGTTCTTCGAGTGGTTCGTCTTCTTCTTCTTCCGTTTCAATCCCACCTTGACCCCCCTTGACTAGAATCCACCCATTGTGCTTGACCTTTTCTTCCGCTATTTCTTCAAACCATTGACAAACTAGACGGGCGTCCTCGATGTTTATTGTCGGGAGGGAATCCGAAGGCATATCAATAATCCCCTGACTATCCTGAAGATCTTCAGTAAACCAAGTGTACGGCTCTAAAGTATCTGGGTGTTCAGCGTAAGCTACATATTGCTGACCATCGCCAAGAATCTCCACGGCATGTTGATTACCGGAGTCATCCTCATAGGTCTTTGAGCGAACTTTTTTGAAAGGTTTATCCGTTCTATATGGGAGAAGACTTTTTGGTGATCTCCCGACTCTTATAAGACTGCCGGAGAATTTAGCCTTGACCTTATCAACCATAATCCGTGAAGTTTCCTTATCGAGAATGTCGATATCGATTGCAGGGTTATCCTTTGCAATGATTCCAACGCCCTCGAATCCTCCTGATATCCATTGTCCTAGCTGATTTAGATCAGCGACGGTGTCTTGCCAACCCGATAACCCTTTCGGATGTTTGCACCCTCGCTTAATAGGAACGATCCGATAGCCATTGGCTATCAAAACAGATCCGTTATCTCTTAAATAGTGTATATTCGCCATTTCTCCCCTTTCGATATTTTAGTTATCTGCCTGTACTATTAAATTAAGTAATCTTTTTAGCTTGTCTGATATTCGCCTTACAGCTTCCATTTTTTCGCTTGCGTCTTCTGTATAGTCGTCCATGTCTTCTTGGGTGCGAACTCTACAGGGTGAAGGGTCATCTAAATTTAAATTAATAAGTTCTATACGCAACTCTCTTACCTCTTGCACGTCGGTTTCGAATGTTATAGAGCGATAATTCAATCGAGTACCTCCAGTTTATGGTTAACCTTCTTTTCAATTTTTCTCCATTTCTTCATCAAATCTTTTTCCTTCGCCATCGCTTCAAGCAATGAAAGCTCACCATCCTCATGCAGATTCTCACTCGCAAGTCTTTCATTCAAATCATCGTAAAGAGCTTTGAGTTGAGTATTCCTTAAAGAGTAAGTTTTGTCGGGGAACGTCTTGGTGAATTCATTCCACGCTTTTTCGTGTTCCATAAATCCCATCATTAGATTTTCCTCCTTATAATGTCAATAATTCGCATACCAAAAATACAGAGAAGCCCGAAATCCAAAAGGATAATTCCGAACTGTCCCGTAACCGTCCAAAGGTGAATCCATGCAATTTGCATAACAGCACCTAAAAGTACCCCAAAAGTAGGGTAAAACTGGAAAACGACTGTAAAAGCACTTATTAAAGTTAAAATACTGTAAATTAATTCTATATAGATCATTTAAAAAGGTTTTAAAGTTTTAATGTAATCTTGATATGGATTTGATTCTAACCATTCCCCATATTGAGACTTGACCCAGACATCATCACATTTTGAGCATATGAACCACTCAAATTCGTGATAAAAAATAACGGTGTAATCAACCTCATTTTTCTGTTTGCAAGTCTGGCAGTATGTTATTTTCATTCGCCCAATCTGCATGGTTTGGATAATCTATGTCCGTATTTGGGGCTATATAAACGTGTGTTTGCATGTCTCCTCTTTCTCCACTCCAATTACACACCCAAGAGGGTGGCTGATAGTATATTCGTACACAATCATAAGCCGTAATAGCCTCCTTATTCAGAACTGGAGTCGTCCACGGGTAGCTCACTACATTGCTCACCAGAACAGCATTCATCAATCGTGTTTCGACAATTTGAACACTTACCACTACCGTAAACAAACACAGGAACGCCAGAAAAACCACAGTATCCGCATGTAACTCTCGTAGCATCTTTATTAGTTGAGTTAGTTTTATCATTCATCATTACCCCTTTATTTCTCTAAGTTTTTTACGGTTTACTCTACCTGTGTATTTATTAGCACATTTTTTAGAACAGTACTGAGCTTTTTCAGATTGTTTCATTTCTTTTTTTCCGCATTCTTTACAAACTATTTTATGAATACACGGTGGAACATATTTATCTTTTTTACTAGTTACATATCGTAATCTTGCTTTAACCCGCTCCCGTAAACATTTACCAGATCCACATGTTTTTTGATTAGCTCTGCCTTCTACGGTTCTTTTACAAATTGGACATGTGATATTTGATTTAAATTTTTTAGCTGACACACCCCAAATTGTTTTCCCAATACTTTCGGCTAATACTGCAAAATGTTTATCCATTAATTTTTGACCATTAACAATTTTCAGTAGTTCCCCTTTTGGGTTAAATATTTTTATATCGTGGATCATTTCTCCCCCTTCATGGCATTAAGTAAATCGGTTTGTGTTATATGCTTATTCTCAAGACGCTCCATTACAGCGTCTTCGATACTGTCACGGAAAACCAAGTGGTGAATAAACACAGGTTTAGTCTGACCCTGACGATCCAACCGTCCGTTCAACTGATCATAAGATTCGAGATCCCAAGTCAATCCAAACCATACTAGATTATGCCCTCCGTATTGTAGATTAAGTCCATGCCCCGCTGATGCAGGGTGGACAAACATAAGAGGTACATTTCCGTTATTCCAATCGTTTATATCTTTTTCTGTTTTAATTGTCCGCCCCTTTGGGAAAGCGTCCATCAAGCGGGATAACTCATGCTTGTAGTTATAAGCTACTAAAAACGGTTCTCCAGAAGCTTCCTCGATTATGTCTTTTAAGGCATCGATCTTAGCGGTGGATAAAGTGATCCAGTTCTTGGTATCCGTTGTGTTTTGTAGAAATACTCCATCCTCCATCTGACCGTCTGAATAGACTGCCCCGCCACAGAACTGGAGCAACTTATTGCTAAGAACTGCCGATTGTTGTGCAGTTATTGCCTCATCTTGTAAAACGAGACAAAATTCCTTCTCCAATTCTTTGTATTGCTTTAAGAAATCACCCTCCATTGTCAATGATATGACGTTCTTCGTACATTTGGGTAATTCTAGATAATCCTCTTTATTCATTGTCAAACATTTGTCAGCTATCTTTAAATAGATGTCTTCCTTAGATCCTTCTTTCAGAGTCCAGTTATAGCCCATATAGTCTGAATCAAAGTAAGTGTTCTTATAGCTTGAAAAAGTCCGTCCTAGACGTTCTCCGTTATCGAGTAAGAACATTTGAGACCATATGTCTAGTAGTCCGTTCGATGCGGGAGTTCCTGTCAATTGGATCATGCGTTTTATTTTATGATTAGCCATCTTGAGATGTTTTAGTCTTTTTGATTGGGGGTTTTTGAAAGCCGAGGATTCATCTAGAACGACACAATCATAAGACCATTTTTTATTGCTTGCCATTTCAGTCACGAGCCATTGCACGAGTTCTTTGTTTATGACATGGATTGGGGCGTCATCGAGGAGTAGTTCTTTTCGCTTGTTTGCGGTTCCATGTAAGACGGTGCATTTTAGATGTTTCAAGTGATCCCACTTAGCAATCTCTTGAGACCATACATATTTTGCAACTCTCAACGGAGCAATTACGAGGGTTTTAGTTATTGATTTATCTTTTCGGAGTTCTGAAATTGCTGTGAGGGTTGTAACTGTTTTGCCTAGCCCAACCCCTGCCCACAAAGCGCATTTGTCATTGGTGAGCATCCACTTGATCATTCTCAACTGATATACATGCAGATCGTTATAACTTCGCCTTTTCATCCTGTTTTCCTCAAATCGTAAAAACTTATACTAGCAATACAAACATTAATTTTTGATTAACGCAAGATTAAAAAATATTAATATAATTGTATCTATTTCCAAATCTTTTTATACTCTGCCAGAAATCGTTTTGGAACTTTCTGACCATTATCAAATGTCGTTGGCATCTTGCCGTCTTCCTCATAAGCCCATTGTCTCTGTGTGACCCCATCGAATTCATCCCATACATTTCTAACCAAAACTAATTCATAATGACATCCATCTATATTATCAGGGATGGTATCTTTTAAAACTAATAACGATTTTAAATCTCCGGGTTTTGCATGGTTGTGATCCATTACGTCCATATCTTTATCGGTTACTATCTCTACATCCCATTCGTAACAAACCATATAATGTATCTCCGTTAATGAAGGTAAATAATTCTTTCGACTATAATTATTATAGCCTACCAACATTAACGTCACATTAACGGAAGATTAAAAAGACATTAATTTAGATTAGCTTTGTGGGGCATTCGGGATTCTATGGTTTTGCAACACTCTTCGCAAACTCTAATAGAGTCAGTCATCGGGTAAGTGAGTTCCCCGCTCTCTATTTCGCCCCAATCTTCCTCCGTCAAAGGGTTTATGAAAATTTCACCGCAGAACATACATATATCGGGATCTACATCTTCTTCTTCCTCCGGCATCATGTATTCGGTTCCACGAAAAAAATGCAAACTAAAAGCACGATTCCAGACAGAATTAACATTTTCGACGAACTCCGTTAAAGATTCTTCAGGGGACTGCGAAGTTAAATTACTAATAGCCTTGGTGTATGCGACTCGCAATAACTGCTTAACTTCACGATCATTCATTAGATTCTAGCTCCTATTTTTAGAGTATGACTCGACCATTTTTTCCCCACTTCTTCCAAAAATATATCCACCCACCCCAATTTTTAATAGCTCAAAAAGCGATTCGGGCAGTTCTAATTCTAAAGACGTTGAAGGGAAAAATAAATTTGCGTACGGGACTAAGATGTAATTATTAGCTACGATAAAGACGAAAGTCAACATCATTATCGGACGCCAGTTTCTTGCCATCCAACTCTGGCTGTTTGCTTCAGCGACAATAACATCTCGTTGTGCTTTTATCACTTCTTCTTCCAGCCCTATTAGTTTATTTTTTATAGCCGTTTCCAATTCATTGGCTTTATCTTTATCCTCAACGAACTGACCTACTAAGTTAGTCACCCCTTTAATTGCATCACCCCATCCAAGCATATTATTTCTCCTTTTTTATTCTGGTTTTATTATTCACAATATAAGATACATGAGCTTTTGATATTCCGTAAGCTTCAATAATTTCTCGATACGAAAAACCTACTTCGTGACAGGTTCTAATTTCTGCTATCACATCATCACTAAATTTTGATACAGGTGAATCTTCACCCACTAACAGTTGAAAAGGGTTTCGTTTGTGCTTCAGGCAATCCTGTGCGTTTTCCTTGGGAGTTCCCCATTTCAGATTTGATATATGATTGTTTTGGGGGTTTCCATCGAGGTGTCTGCATAATTCTCCAACTTTGGGAGGTCTATCAAAAGCTTTTAAAACTTCTCGGTGAATTCTCAAAGTGGCTCCATTTTGGGTGAGGCTCATTCGTTTATAACCATCCTTTGTGACGCTGTGTTTTCGCCTAATAACGCCTTTCTTTCTTGCCGTCGAGAATACATCCCCTATATTACTTATGTAGAAGTTGGGGTAGCCTTTTATAGGTCTCACTCGACGCTTGGTGCGAATAATAAAACTCCTTGCTCTATATTATCTACGACATCAACTTCAAACCCCGCCTTGCGTAGCATTTTATGCACCATAGACTGCCCCCTCGTCGGTGTCTTCCCAAGGGCTTTGAATTCAATTAGTTTAACCTCTCCCTCCTTAAAATACAAGCGATCAGGAACCCACCTTTGCGATGGGCTGACCCATTTAAAAGCCAACCAGTTTTGTGTTTTTGCGTATTCTGTGACCTTTTTTTCAATGTGTGATTCTCTTGTTGTTTTAGATATTTTTTTATCAAACATGTTTTGTACCTCCGAACGTATAATGGGGTTCTACGTCTTCACCCGCCCATTTATTTTCGGTATCTAGTTGCTTCGTAGGCTTCAACCTGAATGGGTATATCTTGCCCCCATGTTGGCGGTTTTTCCATGACCTCTTTGAATCTTTCGACCGTTCCATGTTCGACCTCCGAAATTATTTCATCGTGAACTGTTAACACAATTTCGTAACCCTCTTCCTCGAGTAGTAACATAGATTCTGCCATCACATCCCTCGCAACGGCTTGGGTTATATTCTCAACTAGCTTACCACCATAAGTGGTTTGCGGACACCATCTTCTTGTTTTAGAATCTGAGCCGGAGAACTTAATTGTCGATCCTTGAAAATCAAAAGTGTCAGATTGAAGAGATTTAGCGGTTTTCTGAAAAGCCTGTAAAGAACCGTGATCCTTAACATCATAAACAACTGTATTTTCTCTTATGGCTCCGGTTGTTTCATCTGCCACCTTGTGAGTAAAACAAGTTACCGTCTTGTAGCCGACGCACGGTTGGAAATAAGCTATATTTCGACCGGAAGGAAGCGCACACCACAAGAAATTGTTCACGGATTTGAATTTGATTTTTCCGACTTCGACAGGTTTATCTTGCTTATTCAAAATAGCTTCTTTTGCGCCTTCTTCGATGTCTCTCCAGAATTGGACGATGTCACTATTCCCAAGCCTCCATCCCGTCTTTATTTCGTCAGCCTTTTTCTTGTCGATATCCACTTTGTATGTTTTCGCCATCAGACTAAAAGCTCCCGCACCCCCGCCATAACCACAAGCCAACTCAGCTATTTTACCTACAAAGCGTTGCTCTTTTGTGACCCTGTCGAGTGGTGTATTGAATATAAGTGATGCGGAGTGTTCGTATATTAGCCCGTGCGTTTTGAATACATCTAGTTTGTTTTCTTGCCCTGCCAACCAAGCCAGAACCCTTGCTTCTATTGAGGCATAATCCCCAACAATAAATTTCTTGCCTTTCGTTGGGATCAACATCCCACGGATACCGCTACTTAAAGCCTCCATCGGGTCTATGTTTTCTTTTTCGAAAACCTTCAAATCCCTTTTACCAATCAGTTCTATACTTTTATCTGCATCCAAAGTAGGTCTGGCTATATTCTGAAGATTGACCCCTGTGGACGACCATCTACCAGTTGTAGCGCCGTGGTACAAGATGTTTCCATGAAGCCTCGTTCCATAGCCTATTTTTTCTATCATAGATAAGTATTTTTTGGGGGCTGTTTTTGCTAGTGACAGTTTCAGATTAATAGCCTCGTGAGTTCTGAATCTATCAGGGCGATCTAGTATAGCTTTTAATGTTGACTTTTGTACGTTGTCAACCAAAAGACCCCTGTCTAACAGCCACCCTAGAAATTGTTTTTGGCTATTTGGATTGTCTAAACCTGTAATCTTTATAAGTTGATCTGTTAACTTATCTTGGGCTTTTTCGTAAACGTAAATTGCGTCTTCTATTCTGGTTTTATCCACCCCTATTCCACGGACGTTAATTTTCTGATCGAGAACCCATACTTTGCGCTCTGTTTTTGGTAGCTTGTATAGCTTTTTAGATAACGCCCTTTCCGTGACCACGTCTTGCAAACAATAAGCATACATTTCTTTCAAGAGGGTTTTGTCACCGTTTAATTTGTTGGGGATAGATAATTTCTGAATTAAGTAATAGCCACGTTTGCTTTTGGACTGATCACCAGACAATCCTAGAACGGTTCCGCACATTCCTAGCGCTCTTGGAAGTGCCATAGCGCACGATAGAGATGCGGTGTCATGCCATTGTTCTAGAGGGGGAGCAACATGTTTTAAAACGTGAGTCCAAATAGCCCACTCGAAGAAAGAGTTCCATGCGTGGACTTCATAGTTTTCTGGGTTCTTTATAAAATCTGGTAGAGGCTGATTAGGAAGCCAAAGTTTGGGATCTTCGTCTTCAACGGCGTAAGCCATGCAAAGAACTCGAGTAGATTTGTCCTGTGAGTACACCCACGCTCCGGCGCTTCTTATGTCGCATTCTGAATAAGTTTCGAAATCTAACGATAATTTGATCAATTGGGATCTCCATGTGAAAAACGGCTTCGCCAAATACCCTACAACGCCTCTTAATTAAAAAAGACATAATAGGGTATCAGCGAATTCTAGCCTATTATTGGAAAATAGCGTTTTCCGTTTCCGCCACATCGGGTTGTTCTGGTAAGTCACCAAACGAGTTTGTCACGTTGAATGAACTTCCAAGCGGTTCACCTTTGCGAACCAATTGAACGCCAGACAATCCAAAGGATACACCCTTGCTTTTATTATCGTACGCAAAAGCGTTAACGATAACTCTCACATAATCACCAGACACGATTTGGTTAGCTTCCATCACCGGTCTGCGTTTTTGATCAACGATGGTTGGCTGACGTGAGTTTTTGCAATTGATGAAGTAATGGTCTCCGTAAGGAGCTTGACCGGCTTCTGAACCTGATGGAACTCCACCGTCACCTTCTTTATCGCCGTCACGGAGAGGGATTCGTAACCCCTTCGGTTGTTTATCCCCGAACTTACCCTTTATTGCTAGTGTAACTGCTTTTTTAAAAGCCTCAACTGTCTTAGTGTCCGATTTCGGAATAAGAATCATACAAGAATACTCTTCTTTGCCCGACAAGTCGTTACGCTCTGGCGTAAAGATCTTAGCGTACGATATCCGTGCGGGCGTGTTATGGTCTCCGGTCGTCACAGTTAAGGATGATCGTTCTTCTGCTGTTAATTCAGTCATAATTTAAACCTCGTTTTTAAGTTTCAATATCGCTAAAGCCCGCTATAGAAGGAGGTAGAATTTCAACCCTCTTGTCGGACTCTATTGCTATTGTCGTTTTCCCCTCTGGCGAATTCCAGAGGTTTTCGGTTTCCCCTACATCAATTTTTTTATCTTTTAATATTCTACACATTTGAGCAGGGGTGTTAATTTTCTTTGAGTAAATTTCATCTTCGTTAAGACCTAAAACGGTGAGATGGTCTTGAGCCTTTTTCTCGTTTGTCCATTTTCTGTTTCCTGCTCGTCCCATCACTAGCTTGTAACCTTTTATTTTATTGCCGGAGTTTAGTTCACCTAATGCGTGAGACTCTAACGATTTTGCCCAACTCAAAAGCGTGTCCACTCGTGGGAGCAAAGACCCTAATTCGTCGTTCGTTAAAGTGTATATTTCTTTCAGATCCCCATCGGTTGGTATATCTGTGAAGACATCCATCGCCGTCTGTAATGAGTGTTCTGCCAAGGCTTTGCATGTTGGTTTAGCTTTGCAAAACCGACATTGAGACTCCCCCGCATTAAATATCGGTTGACCACTCCATGCTTGTTCTGCCCGTGGTCGCACATAATCCCTTGCCCATGTCAACAGATTGTAAACCGTAATCGACCACTCGCTAATGTGATCTAAACGGGGTTGCACAATAACTATGTGGATAAGGTCGTTGTCCGCTAATTTGGAGTCCCACACTACGCCGAGGGCGTATAACATCCCTTGGGTATTTTCTTCGGCATAGACCCGAACGCCTTTCCCCATTTTTAAATCCACTACATAAATTTCGTTCTTTTTGATCTTTATAAAATCGGCAGTTCCAAATCCTTCGTTCACGTAATCTGAAAAGTCAACTCGCTCTTCGATTTTTGATTCTCCCTCACCTAGTGAATTACAATAATCAAGATATATTTGTACAGCGCCCGTCATCTCGCTATCAACATGAAAGCCGTCCGGAAAATGTACACTTTTGTTTAGATACTCGTTGCCGAACGTGTAAGCTTGTCGGTCTTGCTCCAAGCACTTTTGAGCTAACTCGTGTCCCGCAGTTCCGTATTCCGCAAATTCGGAAACTACATCTTCGGGGAAATCCGCTTCTAGCATGACTGAACCGGGGCAAGCAAGCCAACGGTGTGAACCGGAGGCTGAAAGTTTAGCGTGTTTTCTGTGGTCGTTCATATAGGATTCCCTCCAAATTGCTTAACCATATATTCACCACTCGTTACAAACACATCGTAATTTGCAGGAGCAACTTGGCTTATAGTGTTAGCATCAAAAGAGTCGAGGAATTTTATTGCTTTTTCTTTACCACACTTCTCGTGGATCGAATGTAGCACTTCGGTAACATCTTCTTTAGTATATTTAGCTTTCCACCCTTTTACGTTAACGGGTTTTAACTTCGGGGGGCTTGGAGGGTTGCTATCTTCAGCCTCTTTGTCTGCTATCATGTCGATGAAGGCTTTGAACATCTGGGTGTTCTGATCTATAGTTCTAGCAAGCATGTAATACGACTCTATAATGCGTTCTTGCTCCGTAGGAGCGGTGGTTGCCTTTTTATCCTTTTTCATTAATCCCTCCTGTTTAAGTTTTTTTGTATACTATCAGACTGAACATTAAAATAGAATTAATAAAACATTAAAATAAGTTAATCTTGAGAACGCATAAAATACTTAACGCTCTCGTACCACATGTGGAGTTGCATAACTTCTTCATCGTTTAAGCAATAGGTAGCCGAATCGCAAGAACAATAATTCATAGCCGGCAGTTCCAAAAGTGAAGGTTTAATCTCAACTAAGCTTTGTTTCGTTTTTGCCCAAAACACGACGCTTAGCATAACCAAGATTATTATGATTTTAAGTGTTATTGAGTTTAGCATTTTCTCTTGCCCGCTGTTTTATTTTAAGCCTTTTCTTTCGTCGTTTTTCAACCATTGCATCGGCGCATACTTTCCCGCAATACAAAGTCCTTGAATGGTTAGTTTCAAATTTTTTTCGGCATACCCCGCAAACAATCTTCTTTAGCATAAGTTTTAGATCTGTTTGACTTCCTTGGCTTACGGCAAAAATGTGGTTGTTAGTAAGATTGAAGCCCTTCCAATACCTATACCCTATATCTTCTTTCGGGATTATTTTTTTTAGTTTCCCTTTGCCGTCAAAAATTTTAACTTGATTTAACATGAACGGTCTCCTTGAAAAGGTTTCTCAACGTATTAACATTAAAGTTTGGGCAGGATTTTTCTGGATTAAATTCGTTATGCCCGTACACGTTGTCAAACGTCAGCCCGTATGTGGGTAGCAGGATTTGAAGAAGCGTGGGTAGTGAATCATACAGTTGTCGAGCGGTAAAATGATGCTTTCCGATTAGACAGATCCCTATGCTATGGGAGTTCTGTCCTTTCACATGTGCGCCTGATATCTCTACAGGTCTCCCCTCTTGAATTACCCCGTCGTCTTCCAAAACGTAAGGGTACATCGAAGCTTGAACTCCATTTGTTATAACGTAGTGATACCCAATATCATCCCAACCCCGTTCCTTCACGTGCCATTTCCTGATTAAAGAAGCTGATCCGAAATCCGAATCGGAACAATGTAAAATGATCTTCTTAATTTCTCTCATGTGTCTCCCCATTTTTTAATGTTTTTAATACATCCAATTGGAATCTGTCCTTTGTTAGCTATATTTGTATCATCCTTGCCTAGTTCTTCGATACTCATACAAAAAAATAAAGTATTAGGCGTTGATTTGATAAAAAAACCTACTGATTTAATTAAAATTTCCTTTAGATCTGACACTTGTTTTATATTTGACCAAGAGATAGGGTCATTATCATCATACCCCGCATCCATCCACTCGATAACCAGAGGTTCCCCAAGACGGAGTGTTTTTATTTTAGCTCTTATTTGCGTCTTCATTCGTCGTAAGGTTTTTCACTTATATACATAATTATTCTATAGTTATTAGGATTCTTCGTATACTTCTCAAATTCTTTCATCGACATTTCCGCTATGTCATAGCTCAGAAAAGATCCAAAATCCCACTCCAACCCCCACTTGCCATTCGCCTTTTTTTCTATTAAGTAAACAAAGTTTCTATGCTTGAAGTTTTCTTGCCTTGTCGTGTTCACTGTACTTCTCCTTTATTAAAGGAACATTAACTGAACATTAAAACAAAATTAAAAAGCCACGCAAGGACGAATCCAAGCGTGGCTAAAGAAGGGGCAGAAGTCAGGAAGGGCAAGGCGTACCCGTATAACACCGTCCCCTTCAATGATATAATTTTTTGCCTTGTTCATCCTGATACTCCGTTTTTACGTTTTTACGTTTCGTTACCAAAATCATACCTAACCGATGGAAACCTGTCAACCACTTTGTGTTTGGTTACATAAATTTATAAAACATAAGAGATGCTGTCCATCCAACGGTTCCCCAAACTATTTTGTCTAAATGTTTTCTAATGAATTCCATAGTCTATATTTAACCCCGCTTTGAGTTATCGAGTAATGTTTTTAAAATTAAACTCACTTCACCTCTAATCGGGGCTAATTGAGTTTCTAGATAAGTTCTATCAACTAGCTTATCAAGCTTGTCGATCCGGTGGTGTGCGTCGTCTATCCTTTTGAACAATCTTTTTACTACCCATGCTACGCCCGCTACAGATGCAGTAATCATAGTTATAAGTATCTCGGTCATTTTATCCATTAGGTTTTTTTTCTTCCGTAGTGTGAACACGTATGTTTTTTATCCTATCCGCTTTACTTCTTTCCATTAAATTCACTCTCTCGTGTAAGTTTCTAATTTCCTGACGCACCCTGTCATCTCCCAATTGAAGTTCAGAGCGAGGGATAGCTAAATGTGTTAGCTCGTCAATCCTTTTGTCCAACTCTCTGGCGTGGTCAGCCACTCTCCCCAGAGAGGTGTTATTGGCTTTCTGTTTTTCTAGATCATCTGTCTTTCCCGTAAGTCGATTGACAAAATACCAGAATATAGCCAAAAAGGGCGCCCAAATGTATTCCACAAAAGAAGATAGATTATTCTCCACATTGGTTACCCCGTTTCGGATCGTTTGATTTTTTGTTTAAAAAAATATCCGCCCCAATACTACCTGCTAAACTTCCTGCGGCTGTAGTTAAAAAAGCACAACCATTAACGGAAAAAAACAAACAAAGTAAAAAAAATTTACTACAAAAATTTTTTCTTGTTTTTGTAATATTTTAAATACCTCCCTGAAGAAAAAAAATAATATTAATAAGAAGAAAAAGAAAAAGAAAATCAAACTGGTGCCACTTGTGGGAGCAAAATATAAAGCCCATACATTGCCCCCAGTAATATTGATATATAGAGTAGTAGTTTCATCAGTAGTTCACCGCCCAGCCTTCAAGATGGGCTACTTTTCCTGTAACTTCGGCTGTATGCCATTCAATTTCTGAAGCCCAACCTTGCCCTGCACCAGTCCCTGAACTAACAAACATTTTCCAATAACGATGCGTCCCTACATTAGTCCAAGTTCCCTCAAACCAAGCTCCAAAACTACCAGCTCCCGGTGCAAAAGTTGTAAGATCGGTATTTGTCCAAGATGAATTATCATCTGAATAAGCAATAGTCCAAACAGCAGCATTCACTGCAGCAGATATATATACTCTAATTTTGTTAAAAGTCTGATCGTTGCTAGACCCTAGATCGACTCTCACTTCGCCTGTCGAGTTAGATGATGCGAAAAAAAATCCAGTACCATCAGTAACAGCACCATCAACTACTTCACCAGCATTCCAGCCAGACATATTTGTATGCGACATCATACCTGACGTAACAGAATATTTTGCACCAGCTACTGTTGCAACTTGATTCGCCCAGACTGCTTTGATAGCTATCTGAGTCCCTGCTGTCACGGTAGTTTTTCCAAGCTTAACCTGTTTAATAGACCCAGAGAAGACTTGAGAAGCTCCGTATGAAGTAGCTTCTGTCCATGCTCCACCGTTATTAGCAGTAAAGTAAATCTTTAAATCCGTACCTATGGTATTAGTTCCTGCATTGTCAGTATAAAGAAAAGCTCCTGATAATTCTGTAGTTGACTCAGCAGCGGTTTGTGCATCTGAAATTAAAGTTCCTGTTGCGCTGGTTGAAGCTGTAACAGGGGTTTCTTCAAATTCCATTTCCCAGTGATAAGAAGAACTGCTCACTGCTCCGCTGACCCACAAAAGTTGGTAGTAAAGATATGCGGTTGTATTACTATTTAAAGATGTATGAATTGTATGCTGGGCAACGGCTGAAGTTATGATTGCAAAAGAAGAACCTATGTCAACGTATCCAGAAGCACCCCCAACCGTGTTAGAACCCTGCCATTTCCATTGACCACAATCAGTTGAGTTATAACTATGCCATTTTGCTTCTGTTATTACTTTCGCAGTAGAAAATTGGAATCTAATATAAGCAGACGATGGCGTTGAAGCAGTAAAATGCCACGACCCCGTGCCATTATTAGTACTATTAGTACCATTTACAAAGTTTTGAATAGCTCCATCTCCTACAGCGAACCCAGAAGATGTAACCGTAATGGTTGAACTTCTATTTCCTGTAACATAAACTGGTGTTCCCAAACTTTCAGTATAACTACTCACATACTCTGAAGCGTTTACACTAACATCAGTTGTTGTAGTTACCCCACTGCTATCTTGAAACACATCTATAAAAGAATTAGGTAGATTAAAGGCTACTTTGTTATCAGCAACTCCCATGTGGAGTCCTAAAGTAGCAATCCCCTGATGTACTGAAGTTAGGTCAGTAGTAGCAACATTTGAATTTAAAACTGTTGACGGTAAACGTGCAACATCTACTGACCCTGTTAGCTTGGCAGAGTCAAGAGAGGTGATTAAACCTGTAGTAACTTTGGTAGTTGACATGATTATCCTTTAGGAAATTTATTTTTTATAGCTGTAATTGCTTCGCCCCATTTGTCCGTAGAATTTACTTTATCGTCATACATTAATTCATATTGGTTTAACTCGTCATAAGCGGTTTTTCTTTTTCTAGAATAATCCAAAGCGTCATAAGCAGTTTTAAGCTCTGCTTGTTTAGCTACTATATCTGCTTTACTGATTACTGCTGTTCCATTATGATAAGTGATCTGATCTAAATCTTCAGCGTTTACTGAAACTTCCGCTGAAGGATTAATTTTTAGAATTGCGCTACATATATCCATTGTGTCACTCCTTTAAATTATTAAGCACCTATTTCCATTACTGTAATGTTAGAAGTTGAGGTGGTGTTATCTGTGTTATTTTGATGATCTTCACTTCTATTTAAATAATCTGTTTGAGTACCATCAGACCTCCACTGGACGGCATAAGTAAAAGCAGTACTCCCATCAGCCGAAGGATCGTCCAAATGCTGACCAGCCCGTGTTGGGTGGCTACCACCCAGCGTATCATAAGTATTTCCTGTTGCCCTCACTCTGCTACCATCAGCATCACCGATACAAATTGCCGTAGAGCCTCTCACAATCTGAAAACCAGACCCACCATTATTTCCATTTATAGTAACGTGCCACATTACTAACACTTTAGAACTTGCTGATGGAGTAATAGTAACTGTAAGACCACTAATTGTAGTAAAAGTAGCGTTATTATTTGTTGCACTATCCGTCTTGGTTGCCGACAAACATTGTAAAACCTTACCTCCACCAAAGCCTGTAGCTGTACCAGAGTTAGTAAAAGTAGCTCCACTTGGCACTGTAAACGTATCACCTGAGTCACCCAGCGTGAACGCTGTGCCTGTCGCTGGGCTAATCTTATTAACTTTTAACTCTGACATCCTTTACTCCTTTAAATTAAACTTCAATTTCCCAAACACGCATTACTGATTGCAAGATTGATCCATATGATCCACCAGCACTAAGTCTATTTATCCATGTAGTGCCACCAGACCCAGCAATTCGCACTGTAAAAGTTGTTGAGCTAGTTGTCCCTGCTGCCATCCTATAGAAAAATGGAAAACTTAAAGAGGTGTTTGCTTCCATGGACGTGCTA